>Ga0209172_10000129_pt1 | contig 226349 bp, 210 predicted proteins | sample LarsenN4metaG_FD_184113 | JGI IMG/M metagenome (GOLD analysis project Ga0209172, IMG submission 184113) | Hot spring sediment bacterial and archeal communities from British Columbia, Canada, to study Microbial Dark Matter (Phase II) - Larsen... ...
TCAGATCTTTCTAATAATCGAAAGAATAGATTGATTTAGGAGCACGACCTTGTCAAGGTCGTGGTGGTCCCAACCGAAGGTCGGGATCTTCCGCTCAGATCTTTCTAATAATCGAAAGAATAGATTGATTTAGGAGCACGACCTTGCCAAGGTCGCGGTGGTCCCATCCGAAGGTCGGGATCTTCCGCTCAAAATCATTAAAGGTGTGATGTACTCACGCCTTTTTTTTTCAGGATACCCGGGTGGCGGAACTGGTAGACGCGCAGGACTTAAAATCCTGTTTGCCGAAAGGCGAGTACGGGTTCAACTCCCGTCCCGGGTACAAAGCTCCACTCATCAATTTGATCGGGGCTTTTTTGTTGTCATACCGGGATGCTTTTCTACAGCGGGCTCACGAATGTTATCACACTTCCCCGATCATTCTCTACCATAAAATCGCCCTGGATACTTTCCATCCTTCTTTTCATATTGCTGAGGCCATTTCCAAAGCGGCGGAGTTTTTCGGTATCTATGCCAACACCATTATCGGAAACCTTAATGATCAGTTGCTTTTCTTTTAATATAATCTGTATGGTTACCTCGGTGGCATGCGCGTGCTTGAGAATATTGTTCAGCGATTCCTTAACGCTCAGGAAAATATTTCTTCTTTTTTCGCCACTCATTACTGTGGGTGGTATATGTTCGGGCACCTGTACCCGGCAGACAATCGGGGTAGATTCAAAATATTCAAGCGCATGCGAGCGAAGATAGGCTACCAGGCTTTCCAGCGTATCGTTTGAACTTTTCATCGTCCAGATGATACTATTCATTTTTCCCAATAAATCGTTCGCCGAATTGGATATCTTTTCCAATTCGGGAAATGCCTGGTCCTTCATGCGCGTGCGTACAATTTCACTCATCAGGCGAATGGCCGTCATACCCGATCCCAATTCATCGTGCATATCGGCCGAAATACGATCGCGTTCTTCCTGTCGCGTAGTAACAATGGCAATTTGTTTTTCGAATTCCTTACGTTCGTTTTCCAGCTTAAAACGTTCACGCTCTTGCACTCTTTCGGTAAGATCGCGGCGATTTTTATAGGCAAGGCCCGATAAAAAGAACATTAACTCCAGCACTATACCCACCTCGTAGTAAAGTAAACCATTATTAAAGATAGAAGCCAACTCGCCGCTCTTATTGAACTTTACTCCAAGTAATAATAGCAGCGACACCACCGAAAACGCCAATAGCGCAAAATTACCCGCAGCTAGATAATTGAGCAGCTTGTCTTTTTTCTTTAAACTATACCAAACAAATACCACCCCAATTCCAAACATATATACCTTGATGATGTAATTCTCCAGTACATATAGAATAACGAATTGGTCGGTGAAGAAATAGATGGTAGAAAATATACCGAGAAAGCCCACCAATATCCATTGTGCAACACGAAGAAATTTTTCCATCGAGGGATGATCTTCTTTTGTATTGATAAACCTCCGAACGAAAATGAGATAGAAGTACACCCCCAATCCCATAATCATAAAATCGAGGTATTCTTCGTACAAATAGTTCCACTCGTTGCTTTCGGAAATGGCATAGGATTTTACAAAGAACAAGATGGTGGAACATAGTGCATAAACCGAGTAGAATATAAATTCCTTATTCCGGCTTTGGAGGTAAACGGCCAATGAATAAAAAATCATCAGCAAAAGAATACCGGCAATGATATAGGTAATGATATCGGCCAGCGGGTTCCGATGCTTAACATTCTTCAGCCAATAGCGCAAGAAATCTTTTTCGATAAAATATGGCGAAAAACTATTGGCATTGGTACGAATGAAATTCAGGCTCACATAATAAACGGCTTTTTCACCGGGCGCCAGTTTAAGCAATCTGCACCCGCTGTAAATGGTACTTCGGCTAATGCTATCCGGTATTTTATGAATAGTACCCGCGATATCGGACGGGTCGGCCTTAAAAATCACCAGGTTCCTGGCATAATAGCCCGGAGTGAAATAAAATTCTTCGATCGTATCCGAACTGTTCCAGGCCCGGATGCGCATCATGAAGTTTTTCTCGATCAGGTGCAATGGAATTCCCGGATGTAAGGTTTTAAAATCGCGCTTCTGGAAAGGCTGCGAGATAATTTCGCCGGCCGTCATTAATTTTTTTGGACCCTCGGCATATTCACAATGTTTCGATAACAGTTTCTGGAAACGAACCTTCGAAACGTCGAGCCAGTTGCTGTCTGTAGCCTGGGGAAAGCCCGTATTTATTCCCACGAGGAAGATAATTGTGGCGCAGCACACAAATCGAATAAGCACCGAAGTTTTGGTGAAGCTCATACAAAGCGGTAATGACTTCGTAAAATACATTATTTATTATTGAGTTCGTTGGGCGGCAAGGGGTAAGCCAATACACGATTTACCTCCCCGGATCTGCTTTTTCCCTGTCAATTGGGCCTCCCTGTTTTCAAGTCATAATCCTATCTTTGCTTCCATGGCCAATCGCTTGAAGTCCAGTAAACGATCGTCCAAACCGGCACCTGATCAGCTTAAACCCGAAAAGGAAGAACAGGTGAAAGTAAAGGAGTTGGTGAAAGACGAACGTACCCATAAAATAGCAGGAACCCTTTCGCTGCTGCTGGCAGCTTTTCTATTCTTTGCATTTGCTTCCTATATTTTTACCTGGAAAGAAGACCAGGATAAAGTGCTTAATCACGGAGCTTCCATCCTGCTTCCCTCAGGAGAAATCAAAACTTCTAACCTGTTAGGAAATATCGGGGCTTATATATCGCACCAGTTTTTCTTCAATGGTTTCGGAATTGCCTCTTTTCTTTTTTGTTCGCTTTTTTTTGTGATGGGGGCTAACTGGCTTTTTACGCGTAAACTTTTCTCAATAGGCCGAAACATTCGCTACCTTATCGTGGGGGTATTGTTCTTTAGCGTGTTCTTTTCTTTCGTCACTGGCAAAGACGGATTCCCCTGGGGCGGAGCCGTGGGCGATTTAATCAACAATTGGCTGGTAAAGATGCTGGGAAAATTGGGAACCGGGGCCTTGCTGTTTGCAACCGGCCTTGCGTATTTTATCTGGCGATTTAATCCCGTGTTCCGTGTGCCGGATATAAACAAGTACAAAGAGAAACTGAAGGCAAATAAAGAACTAACGGAAGAAAATTCCGAAGAAGATTTGCCGGTCGACTCTGAATTAGCGGCAACGGGTACAGCATCGGAGCCGGTTTCAACACCCAACAAACTAAAAGGCGATAAGGGCATTGTAGTGATTCCTCCCAAACAAGGAAAACAGGAAGAGCCTGCGCTGGATTTGAAGGTGGTGGAAAAAGAAGATGGTATTTCGATCATTCCGCCGGTGCACGAGCCCGTAATTCCCATAGCAGAAGATATACGCAAGAACCTGCAATTGGAAGCGGAACAAACGCCCGTATTGCCCGATAAGAAAAGCAAAAAAGATATGGTTCCGAACCTGGAACTGGAGATCAAACAGGTGCATTCCGAGGAAGAAATTGAAGCAGGAGAGGAGAAAGAAGAAGATGATGAAACCCCGGCCAGGGAAATAGCCATGGAGCCTTACGAGCCCACACTCGATTTGCGTGATTATAAATATCCCAACCTCGATTTGCTGGAGACGCACGGCAGCGAAAAAATAGTACAGGATCCGGCCGAACTGGAATCGAACAAGAACCAGATCATCAATACGCTTAAAAACTATGATATCGCGATTCAAAAAATCAGCGCTACCGTAGGCCCCACCGTTACACTCTACGAAATTGTTCCTGCGCCGGGGGTAAGAATATCGCGTATCAAAAACCTGGAAGATGATATTGCCCTTAGTTTGGCAGCGCTGGGCATCCGTATCATTGCTCCCATACCCGGAAAGGGCACCATTGGTATTGAAGTGCCGAATGTGAAGAAAACGATTGTGAGTATGAAAACCGTGCTGGCATCGGATAAGTTTCAATACAATAGTTATAGCCTGCCCATTGCCATCGGTAAGAAGATTGATAATGAAAATTTCATTGTCGACCTGGCCACTATGCCCCACCTCTTAATGGCCGGTGCTACAGGACAGGGTAAATCGGTAGGGGTGAATGCCATACTGGTTTCGCTTTTATACAAAAAGCATCCCTCACAATTGAAATTTGTATTGGTGGATCCGAAAAAAGTGGAATTGAGTTTGTACCGCACCATCGAAAAACATTTCCTGGCAAAATTGCCCGGCGAGGAAGAAGCGATTATTACCGACACCAAAAAAGTGATTCATACCCTCAATGCGCTTTGCATTGAGATGGATAACCGCTACGATTTACTGAAGGAAGCCGGGGCGAGAAATATCAAAGAATACAACGAAAAATTTATAAAACGCAAACTCAACCCTCAAAAGGGGCACCAGTTTCTTCCGTTCATAGTATTAGTGATTGATGAATTTGCCGACCTGATTATGACGGCGGGTAAAGAAATTGAAATGCCTATCGCGCGGCTTGCGCAGTTGGCACGTGCGGTGGGCATTCACCTCATCATAGCAACACAAAGACCCTCGGTAAATATTATTACAGGTACTATTAAGGCCAATTTCCCGGCGAGGATAGCTTTCAAGGTATCATCGAAAGTGGATTCGCGCACCATTCTCGATACCGGAGGTGCCGAGCAGTTGATTGGAAAGGGCGACATGCTTATTTCTTACAACGGGGAAATTTCGCGTTTGCAATGCGTATTCGTAGATACCCCGGAAGTAGATGCCGTGTGCGAATTTATCGGCAACCAGCGAGGCTACCCGCAGGCGTTTTTATTACCGGAGTATATTGATGAAAAAGAGATGGAGGATAAGGATTTTGACCTGGCAGAACGTGACCCGCTTTTTGAAGATGCGGCTCGCCTGATTGTTCAAAACCAAATCGGCTCCACTTCATTACTGCAACGACGAATGAAATTGGGATATAACCGTGCAGGCAGGCTAATGGATCAACTGGAAGCCGCCGGTGTGGTAGGTCCCAACCAGGGAAGCAAGGCCCGCGATGTACTCATTAAATCCGATATTGACCTCGAACAAATAATTGCCAGCCTCGGTTAGGGTTTTGTTAAGGAAATAATAGGGTTAAACGATTGGGGAAGAATTCCCGTCTACGGTATTGGTTGTAACCAATATATTTGCAAACCTGTATGCTTTTTAAACGAAAATCATGAAAAAATTCTCCCTGTTAGTAGCAACTGTTTTTACTTTCTTTATTGCATTTTCTCAGAACAATAGTTTGGGTGCCAGCGATCCGGCCGCTAAAGCCATATTGGATGCCGTAAGCGCGAAATTCAAAACCTTCAAAGCCGTTCAGGCCAGTTTTGTCCTGCGGGTTGAAGATGGAAAGGGGAAATTGCAGGGCAATAAAAAAGGTACGGTTTATATGAAGGGAGCAAAATACCGTGTAAGCATCACGGGCCAGGAAATATTTTGTGATGGAAAGGATGTATGGACGTACGATAAAGCAGCGAATGAAGTCACGATCACCCAACTCGATCCTTCGGGAGGTGGAATAACCCCGCAGAAATTATTTACCAATTTTTACGACAAAGATTTTTTATACAAACTTAACGGCGAAAAAAAAGAAGGAAACCGCGTGTTGCAGGAGGTGGAACTCACCCCCACCGATAAAACCAAAAACTTCCACAAAGTATATGTGCTGATCGACAAAAAAACACAGACGATTTTCAGTACAAAAATTATGGAGAAAAGCGGCAACAAATACAGTTATACGGTAAACAGCATGAACTCCACTGCTCCTATTGGCGACAATGTCTTTGTGTTTGATGCAAAGAAATATCCCGGCGTAGAAGTAATCGATCTTCGCTAACGGTCTTTGGCTTCATCATTGCATTAATTGTTTTCGTTCGAGCTATTTCCCCAGCGATAAGTTTTAATATCTAATCCTGCCAGGTCCAATACACGGTCCACCACGGTATCGGCAACCTCTTCCAATGTTTGCGGCCTGCTATAGAATGATGGCGTGGCAGGGCAAATAATTCCACCAGCAAGTGTGACGGTTTCCATATTGCGTATGTGCACCAGGTTATAGGGCGTATCGCGCACTACGCAAATGAGTTTTCTTCTTTCCTTCAATACCACATCGGCAGCCCTGGTGATAAGATCGTTCGAGATTCCGCTCGCAATGCGGCCCAGCGTGCCCATGGAGCAAGGGGCAATGATCATGCTGTTGTACTGGCCCGAGCCCGAGGCAAAGGGGGCCATGAAATCCTGGGTGCTATAAAAAGAGACCGGGTAGTTTTTGAAATCTTCATTTCCCAATTCGGTTTTCCATACCAGCCGGGCATTTTCGGTCATCACCACGGCCAGGTCCTGCCATTGTTCACGGATTGTCAAAAGTTTGGTTAATAATCGTGAACTATAGATAGAACCACTGGCACCGGTAACAGCCAACACAATTTTATGCATGGTATTTGAGTTATTTTTACAGAGAAATCAAAATTACGTATGCAAACATTGAAACTGGGATTTTTGTTGGGATGGCTCGCGATATTTTCATGCGCGCAAAAACCTGCCAAAGTATCCAATAAAACCGAATGGTTAACCCTGGAACAGGTGGCGGAAAACATGAAGAAAGAAAAGAGACCGATACTGGTAGATCTTTATACCGATTGGTGCGGCTGGTGCAAGGTGATGGACAGGAAAACATATGCCAATAAGAATGTGGCCGATTACCTGGGTAAAAAATTTTATGCAGTCAAAGTGGACGCCGAATCGAGAAAAGCCATTAGCTGGAACGGGCGATCTTTTCCATTTAATCAGCAATATCGAACAAATGAATTTGCCATTTATCTCACCAATGGGCAATTGTCGTATCCCACCACTGTTATCATTCCTGCCGATGGATCGGCGCCACAGGCAATTCCGGGATTTTATGAGCCCAAGGATTTTGAACTGATCGTAAAATACTTTGGCGAAGGGTATTATGGAAAGACTCCTTTCGATCAATACCAGAAATCATTTAAGGCATCCTGGTGATTAAAGCCCCGGGGTGCTTTGCAGAAGTGAACGGTTCATCGCCGTTCACTTTTTTATTTACCAATAATTCTTCTTTGTGAATTCTCTTTCAATACTGTAGAATGCAGCCTACATTCACGCAAACGTTTGCATCTAACATATTGATGATTAGGATTAACTGTCGGTTGATTTCAGTCAATTTCATGGTTTCTGGGTAAAAAAACTTACCCATGTTTGTCTGTTGTTACAACTCCAAGTAGCTATATTTGATTTTTCATAGGATAAGGTTTAATGGTTAATGGTATTTGATTAGTGCAGCCCCGCCTCAGGCGGGGCTTCTTTGTTAAATGACCGGAAGCTCCACTTTTTCGGGATCATTTCTGGCCGGATGTCTTAAAAATCTTGAAATAAGGAGGGGTAATTTTTTCGGCCGGGATAAGGATGGAGTCGGGATTGAAGAACTCCGCTGGCCTGAGCCTGAATTGAAAAGTATTTTTGTTTTTCCTGTTTTCATACACATAACTCACTTCGGAAAAACTGTCCCGGTAAATTCCCAGGCATATTACGGTGATATAGAATTTCCCTTCGGGAACAGCGGGGATAATAACTGTATTATTTACGGGGTAAAAAACTTTTTTTACAGTACCCGCGGCCGTTAGATTGTAACGGTCGAATATCACATACACCGAATCGACCGGCGTATTTTTGTTAAGAGAGTTGTCGAGCCGGATGGTAACCTGTACACTGTCGGCTCTTTTTTTCTGTGCCGTTGCCTCAAAAAAGAACCCGTTAAGGCCCAGCAACAGCAGCAGGGTTAAACTCTTTTTCATAAACGGGTTTTAGGGTTTTCGCCTTCACAGGGTAATTCATAGGGATGTATTTTGTCCTTATATAACTCATGTGTTTGACAAATAGTATAGCTAGGGGTTTATTCTTATAGATATTTACGAAATAAAAAAGGCCCCGGGTTGGTTTCCGGGGCCTTTGTGCGTTGACTTATATCAAATGATTTCTAAGCTTCGGCCATATCAGGAATGGCTTCTACCTTATATTCGCCGGCATCCAGCTTCTTCTTGGTGGCTTCAAATGCAGCGAGTGTTTTTTGAATATCCTCATCGGTATGAGCCGCCGTGGGTATCAGGCGGTAGATAATATGTCCCTTGGGTATTACCGGGTAAACCACAATGGAGCAAAAGATGTGATAGTTCTCGCGAAGGTCCATCACCATTGCCGTTGCTTCTTCCACTCCTCCCTTCATATAAACCGGGGTTACTACTGAATCGGTTTTGCCGATATCAAATCCTTTTTCCTTAAGCCCGTTCTGAAGTTTCAATGCATTTTCCCAGAGTTTTGCCTTGAGTTCGGGCTTGGTGCGAAGCAGCTCCAATCTTTTCAGGTTGCCGATAACCAGGGGCATGGGCAGGCTTTTGGCAAAAATCTGCGAGCGGATATTGTAACGGATATAGTCGATAATATTTTTATCGCCTGCAATGAATGCGCCGATAGAGGCCATCGATTTGGCGAAGGTAGAGAAGTACAGGTCTATCTTATCCTGCACATCTTGTTCTTCCCCAGCCCCGGCACCTGTTTTGCCAAGTGTTCCAAATCCGTGTGCATCGTCCACCAATAACCGAAATTGGTATTTTTCTTTCAAGGCAGCGATTTCTTTTAACCTGCCCTGGTCGCCCGCCATTCCAAACACGCCTTCGGTTATCAATAAAATTCCGCCGGCTTTTTGTTTTTCGATAAGCGCCGTGGCGCGTTGCAATTGCTTTTCGCAATCGGCTACGTCGTTGTGTTTAAACACGTATCGGTGACCGGGGTGGAGGCGTACGCCATCAATAATACAAGCATGGCTTTCCGCATCGTATACAATTATATCGTGGCGGCTGCACAGCACATCAATCAGGCTCACCATTCCCTGGTATCCAAAATTCAACAAAATGGCATCTTCCTTTCCTTCAAAAGCGGCCAATTCCTTTTCCAGTTGTTCGTGGTAATTGCTGTTGCCGCTCATCATTCGTGCACCCATGGGGAGTGCCAGGCCAAATTTAGCCGCAGCATCGGCATCGGCTTTTCTTACTTCGGGGTGATTGGCAAGGCCAAGATAATTGTTCAGGCTCCAAACAATCATTTCTTTACCACGGAATTTCATATGACTGCCTATTTCTCCCTCCAGTTTCGGGAAGGCAAAGTATCCATGGGCTCTTTCGCGGTGTTGCCCGATAGGGCCGTAACTTTTTAGTAATCGCTCAAAAATATCTGCCATGTGGTTCAGTATTTAAGGCTGCTGCAAGCAAGGCAGCAAGCGGGTTTGAAATGCGTCAAAGGTAGCAAAAATGGGTGGGATTTTGACGGATGGGTGTGCGGTGGTGAGTCGCGAATCGTGAATCGCGAATCGTGAGTCGTGAGTCGTCAATCGTGAATTAGTCGCCGAAGACAAATGACGACTTCATTTAACAGTGCCCGTCATCTGTTGGGTTCGTTAAGCCAAAAGATTAAGCCATTTTCCAAACTCCCGTGCGTTGGGAAATTCACGATTGACGACTCACGATTCCCGATTCATAACCCTCCTTTAACAATCAACAATTATATTTGCCCAAAACTCTCTCATGCGAATTCCCGGATTTTTCCTTGTACTCCTGATTGCTGGATACACCAATAGTATTGCACAAACAAAAACGCCGAATACTACAGGCCTGCAAAGACCTAAGCTGGTGGTGGGTATTGTTGTTGACCAGATGCGGTGGGATTTTCTCTATCGCTATTACGATCGTTATGGCAGCAATGGTTTCAAACGTTTGATGCGCGAGGGCGCCAATTGCGAAAACACCTTCATACCGTATGCGCAAACGGTTACTGCGGCAGGGCATACTACTGTTTATACCGGATCGGTACCGGCTATTCACGGTATTATGGGCAATGAATGGTTCGATAAAGCATTGAACCGGGAAGTATATTGTACCGAGGATAAAACCGTAAAGTTAGTTGGGGTAGAAAGAGGCGAACCAATGTCGCCAGCCAACCTTTGGGCTACTACCATCTGCGATGAATTGAGACTCGCTACAAATTTTCAATCCAGGGTGATAGGCATAGCCATTAAAGACCGGGGCGGCATATTGCCTGCAGGTCATTCGGCCAATGCCGCTTATTGGTACGATGGATCTTCTGGCAACTGGATCAGTAGTACCTATTATATGAATGAATTGCCTTCCTGGGTAAGCCAGTTTAATAGCAAGAAATATCCTGATAGCTTTTATCGCAACGATTGGAATACTTTGTATCCTATCAACACCTATACCCAGAGCGATAAGGACAATGTGCCTTACGAAGGAAAATTTGCGCACGAGGCAGCGCCTGTTTTTCCGCACGAATTGAAATCGCGCATGGGAAAAGACTATGGCATTATTCGCGTAACGCCCTATGGCAATAGCCTTACCCTGCAGTTCTCTAAAGAAGCATTGAAGGCAGAAGGTTTGGGCAAAGATGGAATTACCGATTTCCTGGCAGTAAGCCTCTCTTCGCCCGATTATATCGGTCACCAATTCGGTCCCAATTCACTTGAAATTGAAGATACCTATCTAAGGCTCGACAAAGACCTTGGTGATTTCCTCGAATTCCTCGATAAACAAGTAGGGAAGGGGCAATACACCGTTTTCCTTACCGCCGATCATGGCGTGGCTCATGTGCCTGGTTTTATGCGCGAACATAATATGCCGCTTAAGACTTTACCAAGCATGGTTACTCCCCTAAACAAATTGCTGCAGGAGAAATTCGGTATAACTCCGGTTGTTAAGCATACAGCGAACTACCAGTTGTATCTAAACGATCCTCTTATCGATTCTAGCAAGTCCGACAAAGAAAAAATCAAGAGCTTTATAATCGATTACCTCAACAAGCAACCCGATGTGCTAATAGCGTTCGATAATGAAGAGATTATTGAGGCGAATCTTCCTACGGAAGTGAAGGAAATGTTCCTGAAAGGGTACAATACAAAGAGAGGAGGGGATATTCAGTTGATATTAAAGGCTGGGTTGTTTTATGGCGGGCAAACAGGAACTACGCATGGCAGTTATAATCCTTACGATGCACATATACCCCTGCTATGGATGGGATGGGGCATTAAACCCGGGCGCGTGAACCGCGAGGTATATATGACCGATATCGCAGCTACGCTTGCCAACCTGCTGCGCATTCAAATGCCCAGTGGATGTATTGGTAAAACCATACCCGAGGTATTGCGTTAAGTGGGATGCCTGTTTCTCGTTTTTAATCGCCCGAATCCATTTCGAAACATCCGGGTGATTGGGTAATATTGATATTCCTGAGCCGGCAATCCATCTTTTTTATTGGCGGTTTGTTAGGTAGGGAGTATCACCGTTAAATTTACTTCTACAAACGATCTGTTATGAAACTACAAAAACGATTGAGCCTTTCCTATTCCCTGATGGTATTTGTATTGTTTATTTCGCAATTGGTTTTTGCGCAAATAAACCTGGGCGATAAACTTCCGCTCGACCCCAGGGTAAAAATCGGGAAACTCGACAACGGGCTCACATTTTATATCCGCCAGAATAAAAAGCCTGAGCAGAAAGTGGAATTGCGGCTGGTAGTGAATGCCGGCTCAATTAATGAAGACGACGATCAGCAGGGCCTCGCACACATGGCCGAACACATGGCGTTTAATGGCACCAAAAATTTCAAGAAGAACGAGATCGTTTCTTTTTTGCAGGATATCGGCGTAGGCTTCGGTAACGACCTGAACGCTTATACCTCCTTCGACGAAACGGTTTATATTCTCCCGATTCCAACCGACAAACCGGGTAACCTGGAAAAAGGTTTCCGTGTACTCGAAGATTGGGCGCATAATGTAACCTATCTTACCGAAGACATCGATGGTGAAAGAGCCATCATTCTCGAAGAAAGCCGATTGGGCAAAGGAGCCGGCGACAGGATGTTCAAAAAAATATATCCCAAGCTCTTTGAAGGATCAAAATATGCAAAGCGTTTGCCAATCGGGCAAGACAGTATTATCAAGAACTTTCCGCACGATGCTATTCGTCGTTTTTACCGCGACTGGTATCGCCCAAACCTGATGGCCGTAATCGTTGTGGGAGATATTGAGCCCGAAAAGGCAGAAGAAATGATCCGTAAGCATTTTTCTTCGCTAAAAAATCCTGCCAATGAAAGAAAACGCGAGGTGGCTGAAGTTTTTCCCTATAACAATAGCGAAGCAATAGTAGCCACCGATAAGGAAGCCACGAGTTACTCGGTTTCGGTACAATATCCATTTAAAAAAGAAGAACCTTCTGCTACGGTAGAAGGATATCGAAGGGACTTGACTGAACGCATGTTCAGTTCGCTGCTAAACCAGCGCTTGCAGGAACTTGTTCAAAAAGAAAACCCTCCTTTCCTGGGCGCTTCTACCAGCTTTGGCTCCTTTATCAGGGGATATAAAGGATTCTCTGCATTCGCAGGTGTGGGAACGGGCGATGTAAGCAAGGGATTGAATGCATTGATCGAAGAAGTTGAAAGAGTGAAACGTTACGGCTTCACAGCGTCTGAATTGGAAAGGGCGCGCAAAAATCTTTTGTCGTTCTACGAAAGGGCATATAATGATCGCGATAAGACCGAGTCGGAAGAATACGTGCAGGAATACATCGAACATTTTCTTGAAGGCGAAGCCAGCCCTGGCATTGAAAAGGAATATGAGTATGTAAAGGCTTTGCTTCCTGCAATCACTTTGGAAGAGGTAAATGCGGTAAGTAAAAAGTTCAAAGATGAAAGGAACCGGTTTGTTTACGTGATGGGCCCCGATCCAAAAGCAAATGAAAAACTTCCCGAAGGCAAGGATTTGTTAGCGGTTATTGACGCAAAAGAAAAAGCAGATATTAAACCATACGAAGAAAAAATCATTGCCTCTACCCTGCTGAAGTCGGAACCCAGGGCGGGTAAGGTAGTAAGCAAAGCTAACAATGCAGTTCTTGGTACAACGGAATTGAAGTTGAGTAATGGGGTGACAGTTACATTAAAGCCCACCGATTTCAAAAACGACCAGGTATTGATGAACGCGGGAAGATACGGGGGGAAGAGCAATTACAAACTGGCCGATAAATACAATGCCGAATACGCTGTTCCAGTGGTTACAGGTATGGGTGTGGGAGAGTTTAGTCCAACCGATCTTCGCAAAGCGCTTGCCGGGAAGACAGTAAGCGTAATGCCAAATTTTGGCCAGGTACAGGAGGGACTGAATGGCAACTCCACGGTAAAAGACCTGGAAACCATGTTCCAGCTCACCCATCTTTATATGACGGCCCCGCGCAAAGACACCGCGCTGTTTAAATCTTTCGTGCAAAGGAATAAGTCGCAATTCGCCATGCTGAGCGCCAACCCGCAGGCTGTGTTTATCGACACTTTGTACAAAACACTTTATAACAACAACCCCATGGCGCCGGTGGCAGTGCCCAATAGCAGCTACTACGACAAAATTGATTTGGATAGGGCGATTGCTATTTACAAGGAAAGATTTGGCGATGCAAGCGGTATGCACTTTGTGTTTACCGGAAGTTTTAAAGTGGAGCAGATTATTCCGCTTATAGAGAAATATATTGCCAGCTTACCTGCCAGCGGAAAAAAATTCAACTATGTCGATAACAAAGTAAGAACGATTACCGGTAAGAAAGATATTACCATTAACAAAGGAAAGGAACAAAAAAGCCTGATACTTGCTTTTTACAACGGGGAAGTTCCCTATTCGCAAGACCTGGCCCTGAAAGCCGAGGTATTGAGCGAGATACTAAATATCCGCATCATTGAAGAACTGCGCGAAAAAGTGCAGGGCATTTATGGAGGAGGAACTTTTGCCCAGTTGGAGAAGGAGCCTTATAACAATTATAGCTTCATACTGCAATTGCCTTGCGGACCGGAAAAAGTGGATACGCTTATAAAAGCGGTACGAAAAGAGTTTGAAGACATAGTGAAGAATGGTCCGCAACAAAGTTACCTCGATAAAGTAAAGAAACAATTGCTGGAGCAAGACAAGGTAGCTATGAAAGAAAACGGCACATGGAGTAGTTACCTGCTCGATATTGCCGTAAAGAAAAGTGATCCAAAATATTTCCTCGATTATGCCAAACTGGTGGAGAAACTTACAGTAAAAGATATTCAGCAGGCTGCTAAAATATTCCTTGGAGGAAAAAATCAATTTACCGCTGTGCTGATGCCGGAAAAAGTGGTGAAGGAGGATGGTGAAAAGAAAAAAGGATTCTAAAGGGTATTAGTTCCCACAAGTAGAGATTATATTCAAAACCCGGCCGCATTGGCCGGGTTTTTTCAATTATTTCATTCCCGATATTTACTATCGTCGATTTGTTCGCGATCGCGAAGCTGATCGCAGTACTAGGAGGATCGTTCTACAAAGTTTTTAAAGTCGGTGAGATATTTCATCGATTGTTTTTTAAAAGCGCCGGGCATGAGCCAGCCGATCAGTTTCATAAAACCTGTAAAACGAAACTCGTTTTCGGTAATATACTTTGTTCGGTCGCCCGGTAACGGTACAAATCGGTTCTTAACAACATTGAACACGCCTTTTGCTTCGTAAGTTCCCGAAAATTCGGCGGGCAGATTTCTTACCGTGATGGTTTCTATCATTTCGATTTCTCTCTTTCCCATCTTAAACTTCATGCGCGATTTTGCCCCGGGTTGTCCGGGCGTACCGCTAATGTGTTCGAAACTCTGCAAGCCTTCCATCCATTTATCCATATTGGCGGGATCGTCGAAAAGCCCAACAACGTTTTCGATCGGGCGATCGATTTCAATTTCGTTGATGTATTTCATGCGAGTTGGTTTTGGTTGATGGGATAAATGTAGGATTTTCCCGGCAAGGATATCGATGCGGATAGCGGAAGAGGCTAGTGGAAAGTGGGAAGGGTTAGTGGGGGGATGAAAGTTTCTCTTTTTTTCGTTGAGAAACGAGAAACTCTTCGCCACAGGAAAGCTTTTTTGCAAGCGCAGAACCTAGCTCAACCACTCGCCAGAACGGAGTGATTTCTTTTAGCTTTTTGCCCTGCTGGTATTGTTCCCAGGCTGCTTCCGCGACGATACGAAGAAAGATGCCGGTGGTTACCGGGCAGGTGTATTCTGCGTTGTTGTCAATGGCCAGGTCCTTTCGCATCGTTTGCACGCTTACTGCCTTGCCCTCGGGAATTTGCTGGATGTATTTCTCAATCAGCAGGGGAGTTGATATATACATGTTGCTATTGGCAGGAATATCGGCAAAGTCGAAATCTATGCGTTTCAGGATTGGTTTTTTATCGGCTTTAAGCTTATCGTTCCAGCTTTTTTTGGCAGTCGGCATTTTCGAAAGCGTTTAGTAATGAAACGGAATTGTTATTGTTTTTTACAACAGGTAAAATTCGTTTTTGTTTTGGCTGGTCTTAACCCAGCGAAACTCCGATGAGTTTACCAATACCAAATGTAACGGCTGCCGCGGCAAGTCCAAACAAAACCTGCCGCATGCCCGAGAACCAAACATTTCGCCCGGTGAACAGAGTAATGCTGGCGCCAATCAAAAACAGGCCGATCGCACTTAATACTACGCTTATCATTACTGCCATCACACCTTTTGAAAAGAAAAAAGGAACTACAGGTATGATGGCGCCTATCGAGAAAAGGAAGAAAGAATAGGCTGCGGCTTCAAAGGCCGAACCACGGAGTTCTTCGGCGTTTATACCCAGTTCTTCTTTTACCAATAAATCGTGGGCAAGGCTTTTATCTTTCATGATATCGGCTGCCATTTGTTTGGCTTGTTCTTCGGGAATGCCCTTTGCCATGTATATCAACGAAAGTTCTTTTTGTTCTCCTTCGGGATTTGTTTCCAATTCTTCCATTTCAATGCGCATCTGGTTTTCGTATAATTCCTGGGAGCTTTTCACCGATATCCATTCGCCTAGTGCCATCGACAAAGCGCCTGCGAGTAAACCGGCCAAACCCGCCACCAATATTCCTTCTTCGCCCGAAGTGGCGCCCGCAACACCCATTACCAAACTGAAATTGGAAACCAATCCATCGTTGCCGCCCAATACCGCTGCGCGAATGGCGTTGCCTCCTACCGATCGGTGGCGACTTTCGAATTTCGACAACTGCGCACCGGTAACTTTCGATTGCTGTTCGAGTATCGAGCGTAGGATTTTAACATGAGAAGTTTCGCTCCCGGTAATTTCTTTCTGCTGTTGTTTTTTTTGGGCAATAGCTACACGCGATAAGTTTTTCTCGGTATCCATTAATGAGCCGAGCACATAGTCGTAGCCGAATATGCGGCCTATCCCATTGAGTGTTTTTGCGCGCCACGAGGGCCGCAGTAGTTTTTCCAACGGTATCTTTTCCTTAACAGCAAAAGCCTCGGCATGCGATTTCTCAATATCACTCATTTGCCGAAATACTGTGGCGAGAGTCGGGTCTTCTTCGTGTGCTGCTAATTGCGCATACAGGTAGGAAGCATCTACTTCCGTTTGAATGCCTTGATACTTCATGCTAAAAATTTATTCCCTTATCCCATCATCTTCTAAATACAATATCAATGCTAATGTAAATGTTTTCTGCTGCAAAGGCATTGAGTGAGATCAGGAAACAAACTGGCATGCGTCAGTAAAGACCGAAACTGGCTTTTATGCAGTGAGTACCCTCCAAACTATTTTTGGATGAAACAAGGTGCTGGGAGGCTGCAACAAACTCATTACCCGGAGAAAGGTTTCGCATACAATTTTATCTTTTAAGGTTGCGCGATGCACTTTCGATACATAAAAGTTTAAGAGCTTGATACCTGCCGGCCTCGGTCCCTTTGTTTCGGGAAAGCGGAAGTCTTCTCCAACTGCCATGCTCCAGGGAGTATCGATGATTTTTGAAGCGCGACGGAAAAATTGTTTCCAAAGCGTGCTTCCAGATGTATTCTTCTGCAACAGTTCGTCCAATGTTTTTACCTGTAAGGCAGCCGATGTCATTCCCTGTCCGTAAACCGGGTTAAAACTGCAAGCGGCATCGCCCAGCACTATAAACCCTTCGGGAAATCTTTGGAGTTTTTCATAATGGCGGCGCAGGCTCGACGCGTATTTGTAATGCATTAATTCGGAAAGCGGGCGGCAGGTTTTGATGATATCATATATATCTCCTATTGGCATTTTTTTTATAGTGCTTTCAAAGTCCTCTTCCGTGGCGGCTATCGAATGCCTGTGCCAACCCGCAATGCTTACGATCCAGCGATTGTTATCGATCGGAAAGGCGCCCACACCCCTGTATTCCTTAGGGGCTTCCGGCGTATTGAATATCCATTTCTTTCCTCTCGGGTCGCTGGCATCGCGTTCGTAAATACGGGTACTGTAACCCACATCTACTTTTACTTCGGTGGTATCGGGTGTTTCGTAGCCAAGCTCTCCCAGCCAGTGAAAACTTTTGGTGCCGCGACCGCTTACATCCACTACAAGGTCGGCATACATAACGCCCAATTCATCGATCTTTTTGTTTTCGAATTTTACTCCGATTATTCTCGATTTATCGGCAGTGGCCAGCAGGTTTTTAACGGAGGTCTGGTCCTTCATTTCTATTCCCCGGATCTGCAAAACCCTGTTCCTGATGATTTGCTCCAGCAGCGGCCTGCTCACAGCTACAGCCGGCATCCCAATTTCAAACGATTTTCTATAACCACCGTGGGTGTACCAACGCATCGATTCTGCAAAATCAAGAACGGAGGCGCCCTGGTTTTTCAGGTCGTCCAGTAAACCGGGGAAATAATGCAACATAGTGTTAAGTCCCGAAGGCAATAAACCATGCAGATGGCGCGTGTGCGGCTGGCCCTTCCGGGATTCGGGGTTTTGAGAAACAATATCTTTCTCCAGTATAGTAACATGGCGAAAGTGATTGCTCAATACTCTTGCTGTAAGCAATCCGCCAATACTTGCGCCAATAACAATGGCGTGCTCTTTTTTTCGGGAAATACTGTGTTGCATTGTAGCTGGTTTATTGGTTGGTAGATTTGGTATTCAACAAAACTATCATCCAATAAAAGGCGATTTAATCCCTGAATGCAGCATTACCTCTCCCCAATTGTGGGGACGCGGTTTTATTTGTCGTAGTATCTTATACCATTGATGAGGATAAAACAGGCAGCGAATGTTCTTTCCAGAACGGAAGGTGGTTTCATCACAGCATTCAGGTATTTCGCCCTGCATATCAGCATGCCCGGAGTACCATTAAAAAGTTGGATGCTGAAAAGTCGCATAACTACGAGGCCGATAATAATGGCAAATTCCGCACGCAGGCTGCCAAAAATGACAAAGTAAAAATTGGGAAGAAGAATAAGAGCGGTGGTGAAAAACCCGATTATAATAATACCATCAATCAGGCCCGCGAGGAATTTTTTTCCGTAGCTGATTTCTTTTTCTGTGGAAACGAATTCGTCTAAATGGTTTTCTTTCTCTTCGCTCATTATGACTGGATCAATTTTGTAAATCCAAAATAAGTAAAAAAATCGATTAAAGGAGAATTCATTCAGCAAAAAAGCATTTATTCAATTACGTTAGTATGGCTTTCGATTCCTCACCGTTTTTGGGGAGTCCAACTGCCATATTGGGGTAAGTGCAAGGAATATAATGCAGCGATATTTGAACTTTATAATCACAATCATACCAAATGAAGAAATTTTTGAAATGGGTGGGCATTTTGCTGTTCGTTATTATCAGTTCTTTATTTATCCTGATTCATTTACGTCAAAATAGAAAATTTGAAGCGCCGTATCCAGCTATTCGTGCTTCCGGCGATACGGCTTTGCTGGCAAGAGGCAAATACCTGGTATATGGGCCGGCGCATTGCGCTAACTGCCATGCCAGTCCTTCGATGGAAAAGCTGGTAGACCAGGGAAAGGAAGTGCCTTTGGCTGGCGGGCAGGTTTTTGATTTACCCATTGGAAAAATTTACGCAAAGAATATTACGCCGCATAAAACAGGTATCGGGGAAATGACAGATGAAGAATTTGCGCGTGCCCTTCGTTATGGGGTAAGAAAGAATGGAAAGGCTTTGTTCGATTTCATGCCCTTTCACAATACCAGCGATGAAGATATTGCGGCGATACTTTCTTACCTGCGCGGGCAGGAACCGATTGGCAATGCCGTTCCCGAGAATCAACTCAATTTGTTGGGGAAGGCTGTTTTTGCATTTATGGTAAAACCGGTTGGACCGCAGGGTGAGCCGCCGGCAAAAGTGAAAAGAGACAGTTCGGCGAAATACGGGGAATATCTTGCCAACAACGTTGCCAATTGCCGGGGTTGTCATACCAACCGCGATTTAATGACCGGTGCATTTATTGGAGAAGATTATGCAGGCGGACTGGAAATGGAATCAGAAACAGATTCGGGCACCCTGGTTATTACTACGCCCAATCTTACTCCACACGCGAGCGGCAGGTTGAAAGGATGGACTTCGGAGCAGTTTATTCAGCGCTTTCGGATGGGCAAGCTCGTGGCTCAATCGCATATGCCCTGGGGGCCATTCAGTCGTATGAGTGATGAAGAGCTGAAGGCGATCTATAATTACCTGCAAACAGTGAAGCCTGTCGATAACAAAGTGCCTCCGGCGTTTCTCCGGGAATAGGAGCTGGTTGTTGCATGCGAGGGTGTTGCGCAATTAACTTCGATATACGTTAAACGGAAGATGTTTTTATAGGCACATCGATTTCTATTTTAGAACCCTTGCCGGGTATGCTCTCGAGCGTAATGTGTCCATTGAACGATTCGACGCGGTTTACCATGTTCGAGAGCCCGATTCCTTTTCTCTTTTTGCGTGGATCGAAGCCTTTGCCATCATCTACTACCTCGATGTGAATATGATCGCCCTTTGTTTCGAATTGAATGGTGACGTTTTGCGCGGAAGAGTGTTTTACAATATTGTTGATTTGCTCCTGCAGGATGCGGTAAATATTCAGTTTTAAATCTTCGGCGATGGGAAAGTCGGCAAGCCGGTAATTCAATTGTGCCTTTGCCGAGCTGGCATGCTGCAGGTAGTCGACCAGCGATTGTACCATATCCTGCAGGTCGAAGTCTTTGAGAGGGGTTATGTTTTCCTTGCTTAAAGTACGCAACGAATCGATGGAGGTGACAAGCAATTCCAGCGGGTATTCGAGAAATTGTTTCATATTATCGTCCATCGTAGTGGCCTTGCTGATATAAAATTTTATAGAAGTCAGCAATTGACAAACGTTATCGTGTAATTCCAGTGCAATGCGGTTTCGCTCTTTTTCCTGGGCGTTGATGATGGCACGCATTACCTTTTTTTGCTCCTGCAGTTTGTGGTCCATTATCTTTTTTTCGAGGTTGAGCAGGGCCTGCGTTGCTTTTTTCCGTTCGGTGATATCGAGCATTGAGCCAATCATGCGATAGGCTTTTCCTTCTTCATTGTACAAAACATAGCCGCGGTCGAGTACCTCTACTATTTCTCCATTGCTTTTTAGGAAGCGGTATTCATCCAACCAATAATTTTCCTTGTTATCGATGGTTTGCAGGAGGGATTTCTTGACTCTTTCCAGGTCTTCGGGGTGAACTCCGTCGTACCATGAATGAATATCTTTTTTCACCTCTTCTTTTTTCAGCATAAAGAGGCCGTAAAAATTCTTGTTCCACCACATATTTCCACTGATAAGATCCCAATCCCATATCACGTCGTTGGTAGCCATTGCTACCATTTCAAAGCGCTCGTTCGATTTTCTAAGTCTTTCATCTGCGGCTTTTCTATCTGTAATATCCTGTATGGTTCCGAATACTTTGATCGTTTCGCCTTCGCTGTCTTTATCGGCAAAATAATGTACGGCCATATAGCCGATATCCCAGTTGGGATAAACGATCCGGTATTCGAACTGGTGGCTGTAATGCGGATCTTTCGACTTGATGGCTTTTATTGTTTCTGAACGTACCAGTCCGCGGTCTTCGGGATCGATGAACAATTCTTCGTAGCGTTCGGCCGGCATGGTATAACCACCGGCTTTTTCGGCGGTAGTTTTAAGTATGCTGTAGAATTGATCGTTGAAGGTAAACTGTCTTTTCTTTACATCGTATTCCCAATAAGCAAGTTTGGCAATCTGTGCGGCCGACAACAATTGTTTTTCACTTTCCTTTAGTTTTTCTTCCGCTTTTTTTCTTTTGCTGATATCTTGTCCGAAGGAAGCAAAATAAACCTGTCCCTCAATTTCCATTTTGGTGAGGCTCACTTCTACATCGATGATGGAGCCGTCCTTTCTTCGGTTCTTGGTTTCCAGTTGGATGGTATTGCCCTGCATGCTTTTTTCGAGGTTCTGCCTGATTTCATCGATGCTCAATTTGGCATCAATATCGCCCACGTTCATTTTTAGTAATTCTTCTTTGGTATAGCCCAGCATTTGGCAAAAGGAGTCGTTCACGTCTACAATACTGAGCCGTGCATCGGTAAGAAGAAAGCTGTTGCGCATGGTATCCAATATCACCTTGTTCCTGTTGGCAAGCTTGTTGAACTCTTTTTCCGAAACCTTTTTTTCCGTGACATCGTGGAAATAAATTGAAATACCATCGGGCGAGGGATAGATATGGCTCTCCAGCCATTTATGCGAGAAGTCGTCGTAGTATTCCAGGTACACGTATTGTTGTTCATTCATTGCTCTTTCGCAGGCGTATTGAAGTGTATCGTCTTTTTCGAGCGGAAATTCGGCCCAGATATTTTTACCCTGCAACGAGCCTCTTGTTTTACCGAGTATTTGCTCGGCTTTTCGGTTGGCGTAGGTAAAACACCAGTCTTTGTTGAGTGAAAGAAAGGCATCCGATACTCTCTCTACCATCAACCTGTATCTTTCTTCGCTCTCTTTTAGTTTTTGGTAAGCCCGTTGCTTCTCTTTTTCGGCTGCTTTGTGAATAAGGGCGGCATCGATGGCAGCGGGAAGTTTTGTTAAGCGGTTCTTCAATATATAATCGTCGGCCCCCAGCTTAATGATGGTGGCGGCAAATTCTTCCGATACGGTTCCGGTAATCAGGATAAAGGGAACCAGCATCGCCCTTTCCTTGATTATCGAAAGTGCCTCGGTGGCATAAAATTTTGGAAGGGCATTGTCGAAAAGAATCAGGTCGGGTTGAAAACTATCCAAGGCGTGGATAAACTCATTTTTATCCATGGCGAGTTGGAAGGAGCAATTCATTTTTTCTTTCAACAATAATTCCTGCAGTATCTCTGCTTCTACTGCGTTATCGTCGATGATCAGGATTTTTAGGTGGTCGGGCATTTTGATAGAATAAGATTTTCGGTATTAAATTCTATCAAAATATAGCAATTTTAAGCCATATACGATTTAGTAAATTTCCGATCTCGGCCGTTATTATTGCGATAAGATTGCATAAAAAGCGACTGTGCTTGTAAGTTCCATAGCCCGAAAGAGAAGAATGACAACGTCTTGTTGCCGGAAATCGCGTTATGCGGAACTTTATCCTGGTTGATTGGCCGGTAGAAGGGTCAATATCCATTTCTTTGGACGCTTAGGTTATGTAAAATAGATGAAAGGACTTTTGTTTTTTAAGATAATGAATAACTAAAGAGCAAGCAGCGCCTGCTTACGTCTTTTGATAAGAAGAAAGTTGATGACTATTGCGCTTAACAGCGGGCCGAGGGTTACCAGGTAATAAATAAAATAGGAGACTTTTACCTGGGGTATGGGAAGTTGCTCAACAAAAATTCCATTCCCGATTTTGCCTTCCGAAAAAACAAAATTGGCGGTAAAGTTCCATCCCAGGTGTATGGCTATGGGGATATATAGAGAAAAGGTTTTTGCATAACCCAACGCATATACCATTCCCATTAATCCGGTAATAATAAACACGGGAATCATTTGGCCGACATTGCCCAAAATGCCAAACGAGAACCAATGATAAATGCCAAATGCAATGGAAGATACGGCAATAGCCTTCCAATAGCCGATGCGGCGGAGAAGAATATATAAAAGGGCGCCCCGGAAAATCAATTCTTCGAACAATACCGATTTGATATTCCACCAAAGTCCTTCCAGGAAAAGTGTAAACGAGAAGTCCGGGTTGAGATGCCATCTTTCTTCGGCAAAATAGATTCGCAATAAGATTCCCGAAAAGTAAAGAGTGGCCGCTATAACAAAGAAGAAGAAAAAATCCAGTGCCCGTTGTTTGGTGGGACGCAGGCCCAATACCGATAGGTCCTTTTTTTCGATTAGCCATAACAGCAGCCACGAAATTGCAAGTTGGACAAGTATTCCTAGCATCAGTTTTTGGGTTTAGCGATGGTTATTTTCCAAAATAACCGATTCCCTTCGACATTAATCCTGCCAGCAAAGGAATAACGATTAAGAGTGCCAGTTCCATTCGCAGCAGCCAGGATATGGAAGAGGGTATGCTTATCATTTCGCCCGGATCGCCTTTTCTTTGCCGCAGAAAGAAAACAGTTGGCTTTATCGATAACAATCCTATTAATACAAACAAGCTGATTTTTACATGAAACACCCAGTTCTTGCTATAATAAATAGTGGGCTTGCCAAAGCCTCCAAACCAAAGGGTGAAACCTGCCGCCAGCAATCCAAGGGCTGCTATTCCGTACACAGCGTCGATGCGGGCAAGGCGGGCAATTTCCTGGCGGGTCATTTGTTTCTTAAGCAACAAATGTTCGCCGGTAAGGGTGCCGACAATTATGAAAATGCATATGAAATGAACGTAGCGAAGAAATATCTCCGGTGTCATACACGAATATTTCCGGCAATATATCGAATAGTAAAACTAGTTCAGTACATACCTGTGGATAATACTCCGTAAAAATCAATATCGTTTAACAATTGTTCGATTTTTAAGCAGTCCGGAGAGGAGAAAATCCCCGGCCATGCCAGAAATGTTAGAAAAGAGTAGAAAAATTATTTCTCTTCCAGGTCGCCATAAAAATCGGTTGGGCGGCATGTAAGCCATTTAGTGATATATGCTATTTGACCTGTATGATACGAAAAATGTTCGGTTACGTGAATAAGTATGGTGATGGCATCTTCTTCGTAAATCTGTACCGGGCGAACGCGTAGTAATTCTTCCGCGCTTACCGAATTGATAACGGTACTGAGTTCGTTTTTTATGGATACAAGTATTTCTATCAGTTCTTCTTTCGATTTTGTCTTATCGGCCGTAAATTCTTCGTCTCTTTTCCTTTTATAATTCTTACCACCAATTGCTTTCAATACCCACTGGTTCAGGTTGCCTGCCAGGTGTAATACCAGGTTGCCCACGCTATTGGAAGCTGTATTGGGTTTGAACCATATTTGTTCTTCGCTAAGCAGTTCAAGGCATTTGATAACCCGCGGTAAATTTTCCTCCAATAAGAATCGTTCGATGGTGGCTATAAACCGATCGCGTATTGCTGTATCTTTTTCCATGGCGAAGAAGTTTTTATATTAAAGGAGGGCCGTGCAATGGCTGCAAATCTAAACCTTTGAAACCGCAATAGTGTAACCCAATATGGGTATTCCCCTTTGCAAATAAAATCCTCCGCCTCAAAAGGCTTAGCCTGGATGGTGCTTTATACATTCTCCTGCGAAGCGGGTTTACCGGATGGCATTTTCAATGCCGTCATCCTGGTAATAATTGCGAGCATGGTAAAAACACCAACAATCATAATTACTATTGCCTGTGTAGCGGCATTGGAAGGGCTTACCCAGTCTTCCATTTTCGACTTGTGCACTGTGGCTATATGAAAGAAGAAGGAAACGATAGCCAGCGAATAATAAGGAATAAAAAACAACTTCTGTGGCCAGTGAAGCATTACACCTGCGCCGAAATACAGGTTGGTATCGAGTTTCAGTTTATACCGGCCGGTAAGCACCGCGCTTACATGCACGAGCAGGAAAAATGAAAGATATAGTCCCGACATAACCTGTATAACTTCAAAATAATTTTCTGTTTTGTTCCATTTTTCAATTACGAGTGTAATGCCGGTAATTACCTGTACCAATACCGCTGTCAATAACAAAGTTTCTATAAACCGGTTCCGGTAGATTTTCCTCGCGCGCGTCATAAAACGAATATGCCGTTCCGCAGAATGAAGAATAAGCAGATGATTTAAAATATGCAAGCCGGTGAATAGGGCGATGAGTATTCCGGAATAATAGTGGATTGATTTCATGTTAACGGTAAATTTGGCAAGCGTTGCCAACCAGGTTTAGTTTGGCAAAATTGGGAAATTTTGAAATAAAGTTTTTCAGTTGGTTCAAATTTTAACACGGTATGTTCTTGGCTCCAGCAACTAGTTTGGATGTTTTTTACCGATGCAATACTTGGGAACGAAAGGTGATAAGCCCAGGCATTCAAGCCCCGTTTCTATTTTCTATTTCTTGCCCTGAATTACCGAAATTTGCGCCAGTCCCCGACAATCCCGTAGATTCCCGCACCCTTTGTACAAATGCTTAACTATGGAGAAAAATGTTCGAGTATTCACCTTGTATGCAAGGGAGGATGAAACTATTGTTGACCAGCTTACAATACAACTGAGTTTATGGAAGCGGAAGCAGGTAATTATTGACTACCACGACAGGGAGGTTTCATCATCCATTGAATGGGACGAAGCGAGCCTGTCGGATTTTTTAAGCAGTAATCTTTTGTTGTTCGTTTTGAGTCCGGCATTACAGACCTGTGGTTACGAGAGCGACGAGATAATAGGAAAAGCTATAAAGGAAGCAGGAACCGGTGAAAAAGAAATTGCTGTTGTATTTGCCCGCAATTGCGATTTGCAAAACGAGCCGCTTACTGGTTTTACAATACTGCCTTCGATAGGGCAGCCAATAGAGTCGGCCTTATGGCAGCAGCCCGAGCATGCATGGAAGACATTATTCGCCGAACTCCGGGAATTGATTACCGGCGAAAAGCAGGTATCAGATGCTCCCGCCTTGCAATCCGCAAATGCCGTTACTGCGGTTCATTCGCGCAAAGGAACAAACTGGCAACGCATGCTTACGCAGTTATTGTGGTCGATTGTTGCGCTGGGTGTAATGGGAGGCATTAGTTACTATCTTATAAATTATGATCCCCAAAAGCAAGAGATGCCGGCCGAGGTTCCGGCGCAGGTCGTAGAGAACCTGCCAGTGGAAAATCCAGCCGAAGCAGCTCCACCGGTTCCTGAACCTCCTTCGCAACCTGTGGTGAAAGAGAAAGCGGTGCCAGCTCCCGTTAAAACAAGCAAAACGAGTTCGCCGAGGCGAGCCGATATCAAGGATCAAAAGGATACAGTAAAAAAGAGACCCTCCGATTCTGTAAAGGAAAAAAAAGAAGAACCGTTCGTGCAGGCCGCTGCAGGTCCTTCCATTAAATCGGAGCAATTGGAGCAAATGCTGGTTGGTTTTTCACAGGGCACGGTAAATGAGAATGAAATTGCTTCTTATTTATGCAATAAGCTGGAAACGCCGGTTCGGTACAATAAAAAATCGATGAGCTTCGTGGAAATGTGTAAGCAAATAAGGGATGTAAAGGCGAGAAAGATTAAGAAGATATCTGTCTTGTCCACTTCCTTTGAGAAAGGTTGTATCAGTTGGGTAGATGTTTCATTGAAGAAAAAGGGATTGTTTAATTAGAAATATAAGAGGTAAAGTTCAGGGTTAATAAGAACAATTGCAGTAATCACATTAGCCTACAAAAAGTCGTTGAGTTGCTGAGTAATCTTAATGGACATCGCTGACGGAGCTAAGCGGTATATACTTGACATAATTGCCCGAATACTTATTGTGGAGCTTTATCGAACCCATCGTTGAGCGATATTTTCAAGCTTCTTTGCCGTGCCGCCGAATTTTCACATTCAAAAAACGTTTTTTTCCCATTGCCTTTTATGGCCGTCGGGGGAATTTTACATGCTGATTCATGAACAGCATCTGCAAGTGTTCGAACATTGGGGGTGGCTGGGATTGGGTTAGGTGCTTACCAATTCGTGGGTGAGTAACCAGAACGAAAGATGTGGTTACTCAGGGGCAAGGTTTGTATAAAAGCAGCCCTCGCATAAATCCAGGAGGTGGTGGCGGGGGAGGGCTGGGAGGGCCCACGCGGGAGCGAGCTCTTCCAATTCGGCGGGTCAAACAACTGCTTCCCACAAATTAAAAGGAGTAAAAACTTTCAAGTCCAAGAAACCGGGTACCATAATATCGAAATACTCCCGTCTCAAATTAATTAGCTATGAAAGCTTGTTGCTATCAATTCCAGGTTCCCGGTTTTATAACAAGTCACTGACTCTTCATAAATATAGATAGCTTGCCTGTTTATCGTCGTTTGATTTCATTTGCAGGTTTCCGCATTGATCCAACCAGTGCTGGTTCTTTCATTTAGTATCAGCAGATACATAATTCTTCTCCATCGGTATTACACATGCAACTACATTCTCCCTTTGCATGAGCCATATTGTTGCTATTACAGCACCAGCATGGTTTTATACTGGTTTCGGCGATGGGTACATTCAGAAATTCCGCCGCTTCATCGGCTCTTTCGCCACGTTGTACCGGTAATAACACGAGTTCGTTACTTGCATTAAATGCAATTTCCCCCGCAACTTGAAAACCAGCTCTGATTATTCCCTTGTAGGAAGATTTGTTTTCCGGTTTAGCTATGATCCAGATTTTTTGAGTGCCGATCTTTATTTCGGACTCAATAATCTTTTGCAGTAACATCGGGTAGAAGCCTCTTCCCCTCCAGGCCGCAGCAGTCCTGAAATTCCATAAATAGACCTCGTCACCTTTTACCCTAACAAATCTTTCCAGTTCCCCAATTGGTGCAAAACAACGAGCTGCCCATCCAAACGCAACGGGGATGGAGTCAACCCACAATACCCAGGCATCGTTCTGTTCAAGAAATCTTCTTTCAATTTCCATTTTCGACAGGCCCGAGATTCTGTGTAGAAGATCGGTATTGAACGTTTTGCCGATTTGTATATTGGCAGGTAAATCGATTGCAGAAATACGATCGTTTTTTGTAAATACCGCTATAGCCATATCATTTGTCTAAAAAGTTAACGGAAAACGTTACGATCTGGATCAGTCTAACAGTCATCAAACTTATTAGAGTAACTGTGATGATGGTATCAACGGGAATACATTTTAAATTTTTCATTTTCATTTTTGTTTATCGATTTTGAATAGCCGGGAAGGTAAGACGTATTGATAGCTACGTTCTCCCCCTCCGGCATAAACCACCCAGGTTTTTTACTGGCAGCAAGTGCAACCACAAGTACATGCGCTGCCATTGCAACTTGCATCGCATACACAGATTTCGCATTTACAATTTTCGTTTCCGCATTTCTGCGTTACTGATAACTCTTTTTCCATTTTCCTTTGTTTTTTGTGTTATAAATAATTTATGGGTGCAAATTAGATCGCATTCGAAAGAAGGATTTGAACGAAACAGCTATCTTCTTGAATAATCCTGCTATTCTTTTTACCCTGTAATAGGTGACATGAAATCAGTAGCGAACTGCCGGAGACGAACTGCCGGGTTCATCGTTGCCAGAAAAATACAATAAGGCGAAAGACTAATGTCTTTCGCCTTATTGGTTACCAAAAAGAAATTTATTGTTTCAGCGCCTGTGAAGGTTTCACGCCAAACATCTCCTGGAAGGTTCTTGTGAGGTGGGCGGGGTCCGAAAAGCCGCCTTCGTAAGCGGCCTGAGACAGGTTTGTGCCGTTTGCGATTAAACGTATGGCATTTTCCATTCTGCACCAAAGAATATAACGCCGGAGAGGGATGCCAATCTGCTCTTTGAATAAATGACTGAATCGACTTTCCGAAAGACAGGCTTCTGACGCCACTGTCTTAACATCGAGTTCGCTGTCGAGATTTTGTTTGATGTACCGGGTAGCATGCAATATGCGTGCGTCTATCAATGGGTGAAATGGATGATAAGGAGCGAGAGCAGATACTAGTTGGTCGATCAGCGGTAGAATAGCTTCCGGAGTAAAATCGTTACTATAAAACCACTGTTTGAAACCTTCTATTACCGTTTGAATTCCTTCCTCACTTATTGCTTGAATGGGGTTTTTATTCAATCCAAAAACTCTCTGAAGTAAAGCAGCCTGTTGTGTCTCCGGGTCGAGAAATATAAAGATGTGATAGTCTTTTAAATTACTCGTAAACTGATGCGGAACATCCGGACTGATTATTATACCAGTTGAACAGATTTCGCTTTTAGTATCGCTGATACAGAACGATTCGCCGAAAGATAAAACCAGTTCCAACAGGTGATGGCTATGCACATTTGTTTGGATGTCGCGGGAAATATACACCGAAAGACCGTTGAGTATGGCCATCTTGAATGCTGGTGGTTCAAAAACTCTCCTGCTTTCCCGCGGGCTCATGGCTGAATTGGTGGCTGGCATAAGGCTAATTTCTGTTGCAAATTTCCCATGCAATTGCCAGCGATTCGTTACACGATTTTCGTGTTGGTGTATAAAATTTTGCTTTTTGCCCCCCGGCAGCAGGTTCTATCTCAATTTAATTGGGATTTTGTAACGTCTTTTTCGAAAAAGCTATAATAACGTTGACAGTTTAATGTATTAAAGCCCCTTCGGTCGTAATACAAGCATCAATTAAGATGTAAGAATGAATTTTTTTGTGCCGGATTCCCGGCCATTGATAATAATAGATAACTGATGCTCTCCAGTATAAAATTTCCTGGTTGTAATGGGGCGGAAGCTTTGCGTTTTTTCTATAGCCAGTGTTTTATTTTTTTCTATTGTTCGATCGCTGATCTTAAAAACCTTTCGCGAAAGTTGACCGTTAAGTTTCCTGTAGTAAAGGCCATATTCAATTCGCAGCAGTATCGATTTGTTTCCCCGGTTTATCAACGAAAATGAAAACTGAAGTTTTTGACCAATTTTTACTGCAGGAGTCAGGATTTTAAAGCTGGTGATTTCAATACTTTTATCATGCCTGAGCCCAAATAAGGTCAGTGCATCGGTGTTGCCTTTTTTCAACAAAGTTCGGCTGGCATGTTTTATCAATTGGTCGGTTTCGGCAGAACGGCCCTTCCATTTTTTCACCATAGACAATGTTATCGCCGGATGGTCCCTGGAAATATCATTCAGGCTATTCGCTACACTTCTCCTGACGATCTCCGAAGGATCATTTTTCAGGTTTTCAAGAATGGGCAGAATAGTAGAGGGATTTTTTTTCAGAAAGGGCACCCCCATAGCCCATGGCAATCTTGGCCGGGAACCCTCGCTTGCCAATCGTCTTACCCGTTCGTTTTTGTGCCTCGACCAGGCGATCATTTGCCGGATCATTGCTTCCGGGTACCTGAGCAGGAAGGGGCGAACGGCAAATTCGCAACTCGTAAATTGGGTAACAAATTCCATGAGTTTTACCGAAGCGCTGAGGTGGTCAACTCCGTAAACTTCGATGTAGTCAGGGAGGAACATGTATTCTATACCGGATTCTACAATCCCTTTTTGCCTGAGCGTTGTGATTAGCTTCTGTATGATATTGGCTGCTTCCGGAAATTCTTTGGGCATGAAGTAATGAAGCGTCGAGGCACAATGCCTCATTCTTTCTTTCAACTCCAGTTTTTTCCATTCTCGCGAAAAAATCAACTGTTTAAATTCTCGCTTTTCAAAATCTGGAATCACTTCGGTTGCAATAGCGGAAAACTGGTCGAAAAATTTTTCGGAGTAGATGTCTTTCAGCAAACTGGCCATTGTCTTTTATACTTTTCTGTCAGGAAAATTGATGCTTGTTGGATCTTGTAGTTGGAACTTGTTTTACTACAATGTAAATATGAACCGGTTTGCTGACAACCCTATGTCAGCAGGAAATTCTGCATTATCAGATTATCTTACCCAGGCACTTCATTCCTCTTTGGGTTTTTGATCATCTTCCTGCCACTGGCGGAATTTTTCTTTTAACATGGCGCCGTTGCGGGGCCTTCTTTTATGGCCGCTGCCCGATCCAAAACTGCCAAATAGAATGCGACTGAGAATGAGCAGGCCCATGGCTTGCCAATATCCGATCAGCTTCACCCCCAATAATGCCGGTAATATTGCATTCCACAGTAACATTACGACGGCTGTTATTCCGAATAATGCTCCAATCATAAGCGGGATTAAGAATACTCTTTTTCCCCTGAAACCATGTTGTTGCTGTTCCATAATAGTTTGTTTAAAAGTTTAGTTCCTTATACAGTGGCTCCAGCTTTTTGCGAAGATGTTTCACTGCATAGGCCTTGCGGCTGATTATTGTTTTGATATTTTCCTGTTGTTCTGAAGCAATCCTCTTTAAAGTCTTTCCCTCGATTTCATTTTCGATAAATACTAATTGTTGCAATGGGGGCAGTTCTTTCAATGCTTTTTGTAATTCTATCCAGAACCTCTTTTTAAATTGGGCCGTTTCGGCATCTTCGCGATCGTCCCACAATAGAATCTCCCGGAGATACAATTCTCCATCTTCGTTGTGATACACATAGTCTTCAAGGCTTTCGTTTTTTTTCCTCCGGTATTTATCTGTAACCTTATTGCTTGCAACTTTATAAAGCCAGGCGCTGATATTTTCGATTTCGTCGAGGTTGGAGAGCCTGCTGTATTGGTACCATACATCCTGCACTATATCTTCGGCATCCTCCAGCACTTCTACTTTACCCCTGATGAAGTTGAGCAATTGCACACCATATTTCATCACAGTTTGTGAGATGCCGGTAGAAGATTTCCGAGGTAATGATGCTGGCATATCGCTTGTCATATTAAGGAAGACGGCCGACGGAAGAATTTACTTTAAGGTAGAAGAAAAAATTTAGAGTAAACTCTTTGAAACTGTATTTGCGGGATTGCAATGTACTTTACCCGAGATCCCGCTTTGCCGTTGGAGAAGATGAAAACTGGAGAGGAGGACGAGGCCAATTACGCCAAAACGTGTTCTGGACAATCAACCCGCAGATCGGCATGCTGCAATTCCTGGTTTAACAAGTGGCAGAAGGGCTTTTGGCCTTTTACCGGTGCCTTATAATGTGCGCAGGTGAGGCACATGCGTTGTAGAGTAATTATGCCAGATTGATTAAGGTGATGAATGATATTCATGAGGCTTATCAGAAGGGTCGCCTTATCGTCTTCGGTGAGTTTGTCTACCGGGGCCTTGATTTGTTTGGAGAAAAAAGAAGTTTGCCCGGCAACGGCAATTCCTTTTTTTGTAAGATGAATGATATAGCTTCGGGTATCGTTTTTCTCGTATTCTTTTCTGATGAGTTCTTTCTGTTCGAGAGCCTTGATGGCATCGCTGATGGTAGCCTTTGTCATATTGAACTCATCGGATAAATAACTTACTTTTCTCTTTTGCTCGCTATGATGAAGCAAGAAAATCAACACTTGTACCTGGATAGGGCTTAAAGAAAACTCTTTGCTTTCCTGCCAAAGCAATACGCGAAATGCCTGCGATATGCGTTCCAGTGCGGCAATAATTTTACTTTCAACATTGCTGTTCTGAAACTGTAAATTGAAATCCGATTTTTTCATGCCGTCTGGATTTTGTACAACATCAATCTTGCAATATTCGCTGCTCTCTGTTTGGCTTCGCTGGCGATGGGGCCGCTGTAAAGCTCATCTGTTGTTTGGTGGAAAAGCGCAAGCCATTCAGAAAACTCCGTTTCTCCCAGAGTAGCGATTTTACTAAGTTGGATATGCTTAGTCATTGGATTGCCCGTATAAGATTGTTCTCCCAGCAACATGCTGGACCAGAACGAATACATGAATGGGAGGTGGTTTTCCCAATCGAGTTTCGCAATATCGTCGAAAATCGGACCGAGTATCTTGTTCGCTCTTACCTTTTTATAGAACTCGTTTACGAGCAACTCTATGTCTTTTCTATCCTTTATGTCTCTGGCCATTCTAAATCATTTTCTGAGTGGTGAAAATACATAGCTTTTAATAATGATTGTATGATCGGGATCATTTTAGTGCGAAGACCCGCTGCATAGGTAGTATTCGCCTACGCGGCGGGTCGTTATCTGGCCGGGTGATTTTCAATATGAGATTCTAATTGTTAAAACTCGCCCTTGTTGATATATGGATAGGTCCATAAAATTACTGTTAGCACTACTGCTTTAAACCAGGCATTGTGCATGGCATCTACCTCACCGGCGGAGTGACCTTTTTTGGCGAGGAAGGCTTTGATGGTGGCGGTTATTGGATAGATAAAGGCTGTCATATAGCGATAGTGAATAATCGGAACGGTGTCTACAGCATCTGTTTTATTCTTTTTTGTGCTGTGGTGGCGTTTAGCGATTTCGTGTTGGTAGTTGAGCCAATCCTGGTTATAGGGTTTTTGACAAAGATCCAGTATCCATTGTCCGAAGCGGGCTCTCACGGCGTTGAGATAATCGGCATTGGGTTGACCATTCCTGGTAAAATAGTGGAGCAAATGCGGGTTACCGCCAACATAACCGTACCAAAGATCAAGTATATCATTGGTTTGATCTTTTAGTACCTCGCCCGCCATTTGTAAATAGCGATCATCGTCGGGCGACCAGAGCAAAGTTTTCTTTAGCAATTCAAGGTCTTCTGGTAAAACCGGCGAAGTTTCCAGGTTGGGTTTGCCGTAATCGTATCCTTTGATTGATTCCATAAAAATGTTTTTTGGTGAGGAAGATTTTAGGTCAAATATAGTTAGGATTCCTAACTATAAACAAATTTTTTGGGGGAACAGGGTTCGGAACCCGGTGAAGAGTCTTTGCAGCTTGGCTGAGACGCGTGTAAGCAGGGAAACGATGGGGTTCGGAACCCTCAAGGGAGATCTTTAAGCTCAGCTAGGGGGAGTTCGGAACCGATCGCCCGTTTTTTCACGCTTCTCAAGGATGAAAAGACCCCATCAGCCCGATCAAATCCCCATTTTTCTTCGTGATTTGTACAAAAAACATTGTAGAAGGATGTGAAGCTTCAGGAAACCGGCCCTGCCAATTCATCCCGGGTTCCTGTTTTGCAGGTACACAAAACCCTGCAATCAACTTATTTCTTTTGCATTAAATACAGCAGTTCCTTGAACAATTTGTATGCTACCATGGCTGTAGCATTGTTCAGGTCCCTGGTCGGGTTGTATTCAACTATGTCGGCTCCGGCGATAGAGAAGGGAATGGACTGAATAATCCTCAATAACTCGCGGGTTGTCATGCCACCCGGTTCGTGATGCGAAACTCCCGGCGCAAAGGCGGGATCAAGAACGTCGAGGTCTAGCGAAATATATAGCGGCGATTTAAGTTTACGAATGAAGTCAGGCCCGAAGTTTTTCATCTCTACAATATTTACCCCAAAGCGCCTGGCCTGTTCACGCTGATGCGTATTTAGTGTGCGGATACCCACCTGCGTAAGAGAACTGACTATATTTTTTTCCATCAATCTTGCGAAAGGCGAAGCATGCGAATAAGGATTGTTATCAAAATTGTCATACAAATCGGCATGGGCATCGAGCAAGAGTACGTTTAACCCCGGAACATGCTGCGCATAGGCCTCTATCACCGGGAACGAAATCGAATGATCTCCTCCAAAACAAATAAGCTTGTGATCGGGATGCAATTCCTCCTTTATTTTTTGCTTGATGCTTCTATATAACGCCTCTGGTCCTAAACCCGTAACAATTAAATCACCCATGTCCAGGTAATCCTTACCCGGAACAAATTCCATTCCCGCTTCACAAAACATATTCGCGGATCCTTCAGTTTCCATCAGCCGAATGCGCGCAGGTGCAAGAGCAGGCCCGCGAAGAAAGGATGAATTCCCGTCGAAGGGAATGCCTAGCAGTTTGAGCATGACAATAGTTTTTGACTTGGGAACGAAGCCGGATTTTTTATTGTTTTATCGGTGGATGCGTTTGTTGTGCGGGGGAAGCCGAACATTTCGTGTCCACCCGGGCGAATATTAATGGTCGGTTGAACTTTTCGGGAGTCCTTTATCAATTTGCCTTTAAGATAGCATCCTTTATCTACGGAATTTTTGTTGTGATGGATGTTGCCATAGATATTTTCAGGTTTAGTATTATTGAAAGTATTACGATTCATGATGCTAAACATTAGTTTTCTGCTAATCAGGTGATTTATTCCCGTTGAATAGGAAAACCCCCTACAAAATACAGCTATTTCACCTTTTACAAAGGCCGGCTGCCAACAGATATTCGTGAAAAAATTATGCGAATATTATCACTACTCCTATTATGCTTAACCAGCATACGCGGTTTCAGCCAGGAAAGAACTACCAATATTGCCTTCGCAAACGTAAACTTCCGAATTCATGTTATGGGAGAGGGAAAAGGTGTAACACGGATATGTGTGAATGTGGAAGGAGGAGATACGGCTGGCAATCTCAAACGATATGATACCATTTGTACGAGAATAAACGACCTGAATAAAGAGTTGTATAAAAATGTGATAAGGGAGGCTGTGAAGAACCTGATAACACAGAAATTATTTGATGCAAAAAAGGACGAGTTGACGAGTATAGTTGAAAATCGTTACAACGAGTTGCAAGCTCAAATGAACACGACGGATATATTTTTCGGAAGAGATCTTTACTACGGACTTAACGACGATAAGATTCGGGAATTGAGTGAAAAGAAGGAGCGATTGATGGCTTTGTATCAACGCTATAACGAATACGAGGTAACAAGATTTATAAAAGACGATACAGTGAGTGTCTCTAAAGCTGTTAAGAAATTGGTTGACAAAAAGTACCTTGATGAGGGAGATGACGAAGAAATTTCTGAACCCACTCAGTTTTATAAAAAAATAGACACAGTCAAACGGCAACTGAAGGCTGAGATCGATATCCTTAAGCTAAGCATCAAGGCGATCTCCGATTACCGTAAGTACCAGGTTTCGCTGATCGGTAACGCAAATGCAGTTTCTTCTTTTAAAACGGTCGATAAATCGCAGTTGAGTGCCGGATTTGGTATTCTCGCCTACAAGCCGGCGAACGCAGAATTTATGGGAATCATTACTGTTGCTCAGGTTCAGGATACGGTTGTAGGTGGCGTAGAAGATTTTGGGGGCTCCGTTTTGATTCCGGGGGTAAGAAGATTTTCACTACTTGCATCTTATCGCATGAATAGTTTTGATCCTATTTCACGGCATCCCTTTTTCCGTAAGCTGGGCTTTGCAACCTCTATTAACGTTACACCCTACAATTGGGTAATCAAAAAAAAAGATACACAGGAAGACTCATTATTTACCAAAGCTATTCCAGCAGCGTTTGATATAATGGCCTCGTATAACTGGTTAACGATGTATGAAGAGGGGAAAGACATCTGCATTACTACCGATATCGGGTTTTCATTACGTCATATTGCGGGAGGCACCACGGAAAGTGAACGCACACAGTTTTTAGGTACACCCAAACAATTTTATGCCGGTTTAATCGCGGGCCTCGTCATTAAGTACAATGGTTTAAGGGCGCAGTTTTATGCACCAAATTTGTTCGGTAAAACAGTGAAGGGCTTAACTGGCGGACAGGTCTATGCCTCCATCGGTTTTATAGGAAGTATACTAAACAGTCCAGCTTCGGTTTTAAGGAATAAAAGCGAAAAAATAAGTCCATTTTAAAACTGACCGCTATTCCTGGCCCGTTATAAATTGAAACGAAAAGAGGAATTTGTTATGAACTCACTCACTAAGGTATGATGGGGAGTTCGGGAGATTTTCAATAAGATGCCGAGCTTTACAAAATCAGGATTTTTCCGGGCAACAGGGAATTCCCGAAACAATATGCGTGTCGATTCCCGATGTTTAATTAAAATCAACAAATTCTATCGTACAAGCCAATTCAAATAAAGAACCTTTAAAGTTCAACTCCCGAAAGCCGACATTAATTTTGGGCAGTGTTGCATCAAAACGGTAAAGATGTTAATGGCAAACTAATCTTTAAATTTTGATAAGATTTTTTGTTTCACTGTATCACTTTAAATCCTGATCTTCCATCCCATCCACCCACCCACGCATAATAACCAGGTGGCCGTTCCCAAAACATAAATCCTGAAGCCAGGCAAGCCAACCATATTGAATTGCAGGAGAGAGGCTACCAGCACGAGCAGCACGAGCAAAACTCCGAGCCATCCCATCCAGCGCGGAAAGAAAAATGTATGAATCATGTGCAGCGACCAAATGAATTGGGCCAGCGAAAATCCGCCAATAAAAATATAGTCCATCGTTTTGTTGAGCATGAACCCATAGTTAACTACCCTCTTCACCATTTCCAGGTTGGAGCCCGTTTCGTCGGCGTGTCGAAGCGCGTACATCGGCAGTACAATTCCGTTGATGGAGCCAGCCAGCATTACTGCTACCAATGCAAACCCGGCACTCGAAAGCGCCAGCATCGTCCACTGGCTTTTGTTGAGCAGTAAAACAGAAAGCCCATAAAAGCCAAAAAATAGAAATGGAATACTCAAAATGGCCAGGCTATGCGAAACCATTGCCATCGACGAAATTTTCACGATATGCTCGATACTGCCACCACTGGGATGCAATACCATCGTAGCTACCATAAGTATCATTCCGAGCAAAAGGCAAATGGCTGCCGAGCGTTGAAAAGATTTTTCCATAAAGGACGATTGAGTGAGCAGCAAATCTATTCCCGACTGCTCAACCATCGCTTGATTGTAATCAAGAAAGCTTTCTTTCTTTGGCCAGCTTCTCCCGCACGCGGCTCAATGTTTCGGGACTCATTTTTAAGTAAGATGCAATCATTTTAAGAGGAAAGACCTTTAACAGTTGACTCCTGGTGTTGAGTAAGTACTCGTATTTCTCCACCGGGCTAAGCCTGTTGTCAAAAAAATGGGTGCGCATTCCATCACTGCCAAGTAGTTTTCCGAGTTGTAAAAAGGCCTGTGACCGGGCGATTAATTCGTGTAGTTTATGAACATGCAACTCGTAGACTTTGCTATCTGTATACGCTTGTAATATAGTATCGGAAGGCGCCTGGCCGGCAAAACTCTGTGCATTTAACATCCATTCTCCTTCAAGATGAAGATCGATGATGTTTTCTTCTACTTCATCAATATAATTGTATTGTATAAACGCTCCCTCTACCAGGAAAAAGACCGACTGGCAAACCTGTCCCTGCTGCAACAGTAGCCTGCCTTTTTGTATCTCTCTCAAAACAGCCTTTTCATTAAACAGGGCAAGGTCTTCGGAAGAGAATTTGCCAATGCGATATAGAAATTCGATAGACATAGAATCGGCACTGCCTTTCTTAAACAGCCCGGTAAAGCTAACCGCAAAAATTGGATTTCGGTACAATGCGCAACTGCCCCGATTGGAGATTTTTGAGAAACACATTTGTGAAACCTGGTAAAGCATCCATTCATTTGCAGAGTTGCTGAGTCTATGGAAATAGGGATTCCATATTGAAGGTTATGTCCGGGAAGAAAATTTTTATCGCACCACATCCCATTCCGCAATAACCGGGTCATTGTGTTGGCTCCTTACAATTACATCCAGCTTTTTTAACAAACCGGGATATTGGACGGCAAGATCTTTTGTTTCCCCCGGGTCAATGGCCAGGTTGTACAATTGCCATTTCACGTTCGGGTTCTTGTGCAAGTCTGTCTTTACTGCTTTCCAGTTTCCCATGCGAACGGCTAACTGTCCGCCTTTTTCGGGATACTCAAAATAAATAAAAGAATGTTTTCGCTGTTTTTCGCGCTTTCCTAAAAGTTCGGGCAGAAAAGATATGCCATCACTTTGACCTTTGTAGTTGCTTTTGCTGATTTCCTTCGCTGTTTCAAAAAAATCGTGTTGAACCGACACATGATGGCTTATTCCTCCTGCTCTAATTTTGCCCGGCCAGCGTACTATAAGAGGCACACGAATTCCACCTTCATAAAGATCCATCTTCAATCCCCTTAAGCCGGCTGCACTATTGAAAAATAAAGCATCTGCTCCTCCCGTAAAACTTGCTCCATTATCGCTGCTGAAAAAAACAATGGTATTTTCATCAACGCCCACTTCTTTTAGTTTTTCCAACACAATACCCACCTGCGCATCCAGGTAACTGATCATGGCCGCATAAGCGGAGAGTGGATAAAGATGCGGACAATAACCTTTCTGCCCGTAATATGGTTTTTCGTTGAACTGACCCCGATATCTTTCCACCCATTCATCGGGCACCTGCAATGCCAGGTGCGGCAGGGTATAAGGCAGGTAAAGAAAGAAGGGACGGTCTTTATTACTGTCAATGAAGCGAATCGCTTTCTCTGTTATCTTCTGAGGGGCATAATCCTTTCCTTTAAATGCATCGAAATCGGCCTTGGTCGCCGAGGTCGAATCGATTTTTTGATGAACCATAAAAAAAGATTGCCGCAATGTGTCCCAGCGATCATTTTCCCAAAGATGGGAAGGGTAGTAGTTGTGGGCTTGCTTTTGATCGAGATAGCCATAGTAATAATCGAAGCCGTGTTTCAAAGGATTGCCTTCGGTGGTGGCCATTCCCAAACCCCACTTTCCAATCATTGCCGTTGCATACCCTTCGCGTTTTAATAAATCGGCTACGGTGAAAGCCGAAGAGGGTAGCGCCATTTGCCCGCGCTCGGCGCTGTCGGTAAATCCCCCCAATTCGTAATTGCCGCGGATAAAAGAATGCCCCCCGTGCAAACCGGTCATCAGCATGGCCCTTGCCGGCGCGCATACCGGTGCGCTGGTATAATGCTGTGTGAAGCGAATGCCCTCCGCTGCCATTTTATCGAGATAAGGAGTTCTGATCTTTTTTTGCCCATAACAACCCAATTCTCCATAGCCAAGATCGTCGGCGTAGATATAAACAATATTGGGCTTTTTCTGACCAATTGCCAATAAAGGAAGAAAGCAATAACAGAGAAAGAGGACTCGTAAATACATAAGCCGCTTGTTGAATACATGAAAGCCTTCGAATAAATTTATCGAATTATTCTTTCATATCGGCCGTCAATCTTCCCGTAACAATGCAGGCTGCTTTTACCTGCAACAAAGAACCCGGTATGAAAATGTTTTCGGAATCTGCTTTGACGAGGACGAACTGAATCTTTTTTGAATCAAGATATCTTATTACTAAAGTTGGTTTAGCACCAAAAAACATCTCCGGCCACATAGCCGGTACACTAATTGCCGTCACCGCAATTTTTCATTTCCGGTAAGATGAAGTTTGCAATCAACGAGAATAGGCTTGCAACCGAAAACTCTTAACTCTTCTCTTCATTCGACTTGTTCAATAATTTTTCAATAGCGGCACGAAGTGTTTCGAGTTTTTCGCTATTGCGTCGTACTTCCTGCAGTAATAACCATTCAAGGCTATCGTCGCCCTCGCGGGCCATCGAAAGCGGGGCATCGTAACTGGGATAGCGCAGGTTCTTTTTTCTTTTCTTGTTCGTAGAATGATCGATCACGAGGTTCAGTTTTTCCTCGGTCGACTTGATATTAAAATCCTCTACCTCGTTGGCGTTCTCCAGCCGGCCCAGGAGCAGCAATGTGGGCGAAACCTCAAAAAAATCAGATAGTTTGATGAGCTCCTCGAACGAAGGCTCGTTCAATGCGTTCTCCCAGTTGGCAATCGTGTTCTGGCTTTTCCCGATTTCTCCACCGAGTTCGGCCTGGCTCATTCGTTTGTTCTTGCGAAGGAATCGCAGGTTTGCAGCAAAATGACTCATACTTGTAAATCCACCTTGTTGATAAAATGTTACGAGAAATTTGTTTTATATCACGAGGCTTATTTATCTTTGTTTTCGGTTGTGTATTGTGTTAGAAAGATAAAACATAATAGGCAACTAAAAAACAGAAACAAACAGCCAATTACCCGTTCTTTTCCCCGAAGCCAAATTTTTAATAATACGTTTAGCCAATTGAGAACGGGCTTCCCCATACAATAAGATATAATTAAGCGCTACACCTCCGGCGGGCGATAAGGTTTTAGAAGTTGATAAGAACTAAATGGGCTTATCCACTACAGTAATACCCTTATTGTTCATTCTAAAAGATTTTCTATGGATGCATTATTGGAATCGGTGCCAAAAGCGGTGCATAACGCAGGCTTCGATGAAGATCAATGGATGAAACTCTTGTTCCTGATCAGCGATACCCAAAACTGGCTGAACGAAACGCAAAAGGGTTTGCTTTATCAATTACCAATAGAAGGAAAGAAGAAATTCTGCCGAAAGTCTTATTACCTTTCAGCCACCGCGCTGGCGCATATACTCGAACGCCACTACATTAAAATTCCCCGCCACCCGCATACCAGCAAATTCACAGTTCCCGTGATCGAAATAATGAGCCTCATCAGGGATTGCTTTGCACAACCAAGCATCCCCATTAGCGGTTCCAATTTTGTGCAACGTATAGGCGAGGCAGGTAAGGAAATAGGCATCGATCAATCGGGCCGGCCCACAAAAATTCTAACAGTGGTTTCCGATAGCGGGGGCCGTATCCTCACCGCCTTTCCCGGCACGCTCGAGAAAAAAATTTCTTCATAATCCCAAACCAATTTTATGAAAAAGAATACCCGCAGCGTTACACAACAAAAAAATGTAAAACAGCCAAAGAAAGAATACAAATGGCTGAACGGCGAATACGAACGCATTGTCGAACTCAAGTTGATACTGCCTTACCAGTTTTTGTTTATATGCAAACTGATGGAAGTGCCGCCGCGCAAACTCATCCGCGATTTCATCGACAATCTTTCCTGTGCCGCCATGAATCGCGAAGGGCGCGATAAGGCCAAGCAAAAACTGGTTGATTATTTTATAGAGCATGGCTATGGCCGGCAGCATTATACCGAAGAAAGCATCCGTACCATATTCAAAGAACTGGATGCCATCGGCATGCTCTGGCCCGAACATGGTAAACCCAAACTGATTGATCTTACCGCCAAATGGCGCGATAAGTACCATGCATATTGGTTCAAGAAATGGTACAGGATGGTGAAGAGGAAGTAGGTGAGGAGCAGCTGCACGCTATGAGTTTTAAATTAATCCCCATTATTTGCCACCCGCTCACCCCGAACAGGCGAATATGCTTTCTTCAGTTGCCCGTTTACCAACATTTTTTCAAATGTGCATTTGATACCGCTCGCTTGCCTGAGCGATGGCCCATCCATAACATGCATGTGCAGGTGGGGTTCCGACGAATTCCCCGAATTGCCGCAATAGCCAATGAGCTGCCCCTTTTTTATTTTCTGCCCCGTTTTTACCAATACCCCATATTGTTTGAAATGGGCAAGCAGTATGTATTCCTTCGCGCGGGTTTGAATAAGAAGGCTATTGCCGGTGAGCCGCGCAGGGTTCATGTCGCCGGGATTGTTGTCGCGCACCGTATCGATACTGTTTATCACTGTTCCATCGCAGGGTGCATAAATAGGTTTGCCAAAACAATAATAATCCTCGTTGCTTTTACCATTTGTTTTAAAAGACTTATTCTGCTCATTTCGTATTACAAAATCGTAAGCATTCCGTTGCGCTTTCGATGTTACGTGGTAATTCTGCTCTTCTGTATCGCCGCCCCAGAACGTGTACCAGGTAGTGTCGAAAGGCAATCGCATCCGGGTTTTGCTCATTACAACCGGGAGTTCTTCATTGTAATTGGGATCAGTTACCACAAACCGATCGATCTTATTTCGCGGGTTAAGTGTCATAATAAAATACATCCAGTTCTTTTCTCCTTTGAATAGATAGACTGCTGAACCTTTTTTGTCGAAATATTTAAATCGGCTCCCGGTAATTTTTTGCGTGATGCCGTACACTTCTTTCAGGAAATCTTCCATCGATGAAACGGGCACGCTTTTTTTATACAGATCGGAAGTAGAATCGGCAATTTTCCGGAATTCCCCGCGGTTGTATTCTTCAATAAAATTTGTAACAAACAAGCGATAGGCTGCAGGCTCCGCGATAGGCGACTGCGAATCAGCCTTGCTTGCGAGTATTACCATGCCGGCACATATAAGCAGAAGGGATTTCATGGCTTTTTAATAAATATACTTATTGTTTATAATGGACCAGGTCGCGAAATGGCCAGTGGTAGTCAAACGGGATTTGCAAGTTTTTTGAAGAGATTTTTTTGCGGGCAACCACAAGCCTTAATCGGCCTATGAAAAAATACTTTAGGGTTTTTGCTATTGGAGGCCTATGCATTCACTGTCATTCACTTAGTATGTCTAAATGATAATGCTGATGCTGTGCCTACACTAATTTGTACTACCCATTCGTTTTAAGTAGCGTTATTTATCCGTATACCCTAATACCATACCCGTGAAAAAAATTGAATACGTTTATTTCACCATTTACCACCATTGTGCAAGGCGAAGTTATTTTCCCGACAGCCTTGAAGTTCGATTGAAGGCCATGTACCTGCTGGCGCTGTCGGCAGGGGGATGGATATTGTTCCTTCAATTAATGTATCTCCGTTTTATTAAGAATGTCTGGTTCAGTTCGCATCCGCTGGCTATGTTTTATGCCCTCGCGGTATATACCAGCATAACGGTTTTGTTTTATCGCATCTTTATCGTGAATGAACACGACCAGAAAATATTCAGCAAATTCGAAAGCGCCTGGAATAACAATCCCAACAAAAAAAGAGATCTGCTGATCGTATCCTTTATCGCCGCGCTTCCTTATTTGGCGATGATGGGATTGAAGCTGATGATGGCGAAATAATCAATTCTTAAAAATCGAATGCATCTGGCTATTTGCAAAATGTGATTAGCGAATCATTTTTGATATTCTTCGGGTTTGTTGCATTTTTCGGAGAAACTTCATCAAGCAAAGGTTTTTAACGCAAAGAACGAAGAGATCAGCAAAGTACGCCAAAGAGCTCGCAAGCCACTCCGCGTTCTTTGCCTACTTCGTTTCCTCTGCGGTAAAAAAAACGCCACATCAGCGAGTTCATGCTTTTCAACCCAATCTATCCGCAACTTGGCTAATCATGCAATGACGCATTTTAAAGTTCACTTTCCCCACATATGCAGGTTCTAAATTTTTACTTTTTATTTTTGACTTAACAGCAGGAGTCATATCATTTTTGCCCCTTCAAAATCTATATACCGATGTATTTCTATTTGCGTATTATCGGTGAAAGTGACGCGACAAACGCAAAGAAAAGTGCCGTAAGCAGATGTTGATATTCCAATAAATCCTTTGTTCTCTTCCACTGCTTGAAATATTTGGTTGTTCCAGTAGGGCCCTAAAAAGAACTCTGCGTATTTCACATCTGAAAAATCATCCGATTTGTGCCTGTAGAGATAAATAAACACATCGTACAACTGGCCTTTTACCTGCGAAGGTTTGATTACATGAGTCAGGAAAATGCGGCGATTATCGTTGTATATTTTTTCCCTTGTTTCATTCCAATAATCGACGGGTTTATCGAAAGGAATCTTTTCGGAAACAGAAACAATATTTCTTACGGGAATGCCTCCGCCCACCAGGTTGGATCTCGATTTAATGGATATTGTTCTGCCCAGGTCGGCTACCACGCTGGCCGTAAGATTGTCTTTATTGCTAAACGACTTACAAATATGTTTGGCATGGAGTTGTTCTTTAAACGTCTGAAGTTTGGCCCTGGCCTCTCCATCGTCTATGAATTTGGGAGGAAAGGGGTGCTCATTATCGATGATATAGATCAACTTCGGCACATCGGTTTTACTAGCCGCCAGGTATTCTGCATGGGTGATGGAAACCTTACTCTTCTTGGGGATAAAGCCATATCTATGTGCGTAGATGCCGACAAAGTAATCGGTTTCGTTATTGATGATTCGCAAACACTCCTCTTTCGGTCGTTCATCCCTGGCTCCAAAATGCTCCATAGCAATATCTTCCAATCCCAATTGCCGGATACCCTCCCGAACCGCCGAGCGATAGTCCTGCAAGTCGAGAAAGGTGGAAGAAATGAAAACGCGCTTGCTCATGGTTTAATTTTTGGGTGCTTAACGGTTGTGTGTGTGTTTGGGTTTTTAAAATTAAGACTTTTGTTTACTTTTAAAATGTATTGTTTTTGGGGGACTGGGGTTGGCAATACATATAGTCGGTGCCTATATAAACATCCATATATAACTGTCGCCAGTGTTTTGAAAAAGTTAAATATTAAGAACTAAAGCTGGGCTTTATTCCTCGAGCCCCGAACCGCAGTACAGCAGAATTACCGCTGCTGATTGCTCCACTGTCAAGCGCCACTATTGGCAATACCAATGTTAGCGGAAGTTCTTATCTGATTACACAAATTTTGCACTTAGATTTTTTTTCAAAACCATTTTTGAAATTTTCGTCATTAGATATTTTACGCTCAGGGTCATAAACAATGAATAGCTTATACTTGTCTTCGGGATATTTTATTAGGTCAGAGGCAATTCCATCTGTGATTGTACTCTTTGATGTCTTACCTCTGAGATATTTGGTTTCAATAAATAAGTTTATGCTATTAAAGGAATGGTCAGGAACTGTTTTAGCAGTAGCAAATTTCACAATTGGAAACTCCCTTTCATAGTCCCCTTTTTCACTCATCAAGTAAGAATTGATATAGTCATTTAAGGAATTTTCGCTGTCGGGCTTTTTAGTATTAAAGGCTTCAGGAATTGCTTTGCATAATTTAGCAGTTATTCTTTCTATAAATAGTTCTATTGGGTCTTTAAAAAATTCTCTGTCCGATATAAATGTGAAAAAGGAATTAGGAATTCTTGGTTTTAAGGGGTCTTCCAATGATAATATCCTTTTAATTGCAAAATGGATTTGTTGGAAGTGCTTTTTACATAATTGAAAAAGCATTTCAACTTTTTCAAGTTCATTCATGCCATCGATATAGTCTACTAATTCAGAAAGAACTTCAAGTTTGTCGTGATAAAAGCTGTTGAGTGATTCATTTGAGAAATTTGATGCCAGTTTAATATAATCACACAAATGTGTTTTTGCGTCGTCGAGAAGAAATGAGTCTTTCGAAATTTCAAAATTGTAGATAGCATCAAAGTGTTCAAGATGAGAGGCGAAAGCCGCAAACCTTCGGTCTATACATTGAGAGCAACCACCGCAATGTGTGGCATTTGAGTTGTGGTCAAAGCGTTGAAATGTTTTTGTACAAGTTACTGTTGAATTTATATAATCATGACGGTTGTAACTGTGAATTAGTTTGAAAATATCGGTTTTTGTACTGAATAGAAATGGATGGTTGATTTTAAATTCCTTTTTAGCAACATGAGAAAAGAATTGTCTCATGTGATGTAGTGTTTTTGGATGGGTTGTTCTACTTGCCCGTGCGTTTATTAAGTCCGCTCTCTTAGAGAAATTTATTGAAGTAATACCATTCTCAAAAATATTCAAACTGTCAACCTGAAAGATAGTAGCTAGAGAAAAGGCTACAGACGTATAAAGAAATATTCTCGTTCGCTGGGTTTCTTCTGGAGCCCTAACACCTTTTAGTGTGCAATGAAAAGGATAATACTTAATTCTATTTGGATAGTCCTGGCTAAGTTTTTTATGAATTCCTTCCTGCGTTTTAGTCGTGCCATGATTTGCTCTATGGCTAACTAATATGAGGTTGTCATTTGTTGTTTCTAGAAGATTTAATACGCCAGCAAGAGAATCTAAGCCGCCGGAAAATAGAGCAACAGTTGAGTTTCCCTTTTTCTCTGGAACAATACCTTCAACATCAAAAGCATTTAACTGTCCAAAGTCTCTTGCACCGCCAACGAAAGAAAAACTAAGACTGTTATCACCTGAAACAAAAAGTAATGCTTCCGAGAGAAACTTTTCAGTTTCTTTTTGCTTCCAGAATTTTAAATCTCGTACTTTAAAGACAAAATGTAAATCCCTTGCCCAACTATGATATTCGAGGCTATCAATCGCCCCTCTGCTAATCGAGCGGTCTGCCGCATAAATATAACCTGCAATCTCTAGTAAATCTTTAATCCTGTCGGGTATATGTACACTCAACTTTTCCGAAAAATGCGGTAAGCCAATGTTGACATTACTTGATTTCGAGTTAGGGTCATAAGCTAGTTTAAGAATCTTTGCATCACGACTTTTTCGTACCCCTTTTGGTAATGGGGCATCGCTACATAATATGATATGTTTATTCTCACTTCTCAAATTCTCTTTCTCTTGTTAGTTCGCTATTGAGTTTTTGGAAGCAGAATGAAACGAACCCTTTTATTTTTTCGTTTGAGGGTATATCATCCTTTGCATTTTTATTAAACCAACCTGCAGAAAAACTCTGGGTAATCTTTGATGTTTCAAAAGCATGTTTAGAAATTTGATTTAAGTGGGAGTCAAGCTTTTTGTTAAATGTATCTCTGTCGAAAAGGTTATCAATTCTGGCAGAAGCTTCCCTCTCTAAGAAATATCTTAAATAGTTGTCTGTGAAATTTGAAAAAAATAATCTGGAAAGTTCGCAAAAACCACTTCCGTCCGATGCAGAACGCCATTCGTCAAAAGAATTTGTTTCGTTTGAAAAAAGTATCTGTTGTTGAATTTTATTGTCTTTCGACCATTGACTTACTGTTTCAATTAAAGCATGATTAGCGAAGGAAGAATACTCTTTTGACTCGGTATGTGTATTTATATATTCTCTTATTGCTTTCGAAAGATTAAGGAGATTGAAATTTTTTGGAAGATTTATTCCACGTCGTGCTAAAAAGTCAGTTGGATTTTTTTGGGTTGCAGATTTGGAAAGTAGAATTAGAAATTTGAAAGCGGCGAGGACTCCCTTGTCCGCTGCAATGTTTTCATATCTGCTAATTACATTTTTTGTCGTTTGATTCGCAATTTGGGCAATAGTATCACCATTAGCTGTGAAGTTTGCAACCTCATCAACTATAGTCCTCCATTTTTGAGACTTTGGTAAGTAACCTATTCGTTCGTGTCCCATTGATTATTTAAAGGCTTTCATTTTTATTGGAGTGTCTCTATAGAATTTCCGCTAACGAGCAGGTATTTGCGAAGGCTGGGAAATAGACTTCCGTCCGCCCGGCTACCTGAAGCTAAATTTATAAATAAAAGTTGGTGGTTTGCACATAGCTAAATAGTTATTCGTCTGCCCGATATGAAGCCAAATTGAAAAATAAAAAGTTGAAACACGGCTTACGTCTGCCCAGCTTTTGCAAATACTAATGTTAGCAGCATACACATTGTCATAAGTTGTATTGCGCTAAAATTATTTTAAACATTAATGAAAATGGTTGGTCAGGTTGCTTGAATATTTGTAATGCTTGTTTCTCAGCTTGCGATAAAGAATTCCGTCCTTGTGCAATAAGAGTTTGTTGAACTGTAATTAATAGTTTTTGAAATATCTTAAGTTGGTCAATTCTCCTTTTGTCAAGTAGCTCCGTATCCAATCTATATTTTTTAATAGTTTCTAAGCCCAGTGGGGAACCATTTTTTGCAGTTATCTGTTCGTCAGTAAATGTAATATGGTTACCTATTTTGGTATTCGTATTTCTACAGGGGTCTAGTGCGTCAGTTATTGGAATAGTAGCATGGTCTATTTTGCCATTGCAATTATCACAGGCTAAATATAGGTTTGTCCAAGTATAAGACAAGGTATTGTCTACACTAACTTCGATTTGATGGTCTACTTCTTTTGGCTTATTTTTCAATTTTACCTCACAGTAAAAGCATTTATGATAACTCATAGAGTTTAACTGGGCCTTTATTTGCGGATTCGCATATTTGCTGGAATCTGGTCTTGTCTTACCAGAAGCTAAGAATGCAGCGAGCCAGCCTGCTCCTCTTTGTTGTAAAATTTGAGGCTCGGGTAGTCTGGTTAGAGCTCTCATTTTTTCTTAGTGATTGTTTTTAAAATGTCATCAACATTTAAGTAGTCAAAATATTGAGGGTTTATTTTTAGAAGCTTTTTTTCAATCTTTTTAGCTTTTGTCTTATCGCCATCTGCGATATACTTTTTTCTTTGTGCAATCAATTCCGATATATCATAATTAAAGGAGTTCGTATTAAATAACGGGCTTAATAAAATCTCTTCAATTGGTTTGTTTGAATAAATATCTGTTTGGTCAGAAACAATAGAATAGTTATCCATTGATTCGCAAACGTATACTCTACAATTTTCTATTGATGAAACAATGAAAGGAGAATGAGTTGTGAGAATGAGTTGCAATTGAGGGAACACTTTTGTAATGTTTCTTAAAAAAAGCTTCTGCCACTTAGGATGAAGATGATTTTCTGCTTCATCGATTAACAGAACACCTTTAATATTCTGTATCTCTTCAATTGGGATGTCATTATTTACACAAACTGAATACATTTGCTTAAGTACAAATGAAAAACGTTGCATTAAATAAAGATTTCCACTGCTTAATTTATCTAGTGTAATCTCTTTGCCATTCTGTTCAATGATTGGTTGAAGCTTTGTTCTGGAGATGTGGGATAACTTTCCATTGTTTAATGATAACTCTATAATTTGTTTTAGAATTTCAAATAGCTTGTTACCGATTTGTTGTTCAGTTTTATCATCGCTTCCCTTTAGATAATCAAAAAAGCAAATTAATTGAGTGACTTCAATGTTTTTGTGGATTCCGCTTAATGCATTTACTAAGTAGTTGTTTGTTTTAGGAGAAATAATTTGCTTTATTTCAAACGGGTCAGTAGAGAGCTTTGAAGTCCAGAAATTAACAATCCAATCAGAAGTATTTTTAGCAGGTGTTCCAAATTTGCTATTCAACTCGGGAATGTTTGTTAAAAAAGATTTTGTTGTTTTTGATAAAGTGTTTCTTGTTGCACTGAGTTGCTCTTTATATCCTCGGAAATTTATTTCTGAAGAAATGACAAAATCTTTATTTGCAACTATGTCTCGTTCAAGATTTGCTTGTGGCCCGCCGAGAACCCCTCTAATTGCATCAATAATGATTGATTTTCCAGTGCCGTTTTCACCTGTTATGATTGTGACAGTTGGCACGTCAGTTGGGTTGTCAACATCTACAAAATCTAAGTGAGCCTCCTTAAAGGGGCCAATATTTGCTAAATCTAAGTTGTATATTATCATAATCTGATGATGTTGTTGTGTTGCTGCTAACTGTATGATTTACGCAATGCGTCAATAAAATTCTTTTTTTCTGCATTCTTGCGCAAATAAACCATCTGTTAGATTCATTTGCGCAATCGAAAATCCGCGTTATCGTTAATCGACATCAACAAATCTAAAGTTTTTAATTCTCTATAAGCAAAACTATCCCGCCTAGGTAGCAGCGACAATTCTAACTCAGGCATCTTCAAAAAGGGAAACGGGTTTGGGGTTAAGCGAAGAAATTGCTTGCATTCGCAGTATCCCTAAATTAATAAGAATCGCTATTCTGGCCAACCGTATTTATACCTATTTTTTAAGCAGGTTGTAGATGAGGGTGAGTGGTAGAGAGGTTAGTGGCGAGTGGGGGGCTGGGTTTTTCGAGTAGGCGGGTCAGGCGTTTTTCCATTTATCTTCTTTGGCCGCAGCCGGGGTTATTTGAGATTGTTGAAAACAGTTTTCCACTGTTGAGGCGTCACTAGATTTACTTCAAGTCGTGAAGAATCGTTTCAGTTATGCCCAGCTTGCGGCAGACTTCTTCAACTTTTACTCCGTTGTCGGTCTGGCGAAGTGCAAAGGCAATCTTTGCCTTAGTGAACATTGACTTTTTCCTGTGCAATTTTTCATTTTATATGTTATGAACAATTGCCCGTTTTCTCTACTTTATCCTTTGTCAGTTTTTGGGGTAGGGGTCATTTGACATTTATTCTTTGTCAACAATCAATCCGAATAAATCGTCTTCAGCCAAAGCTTGTAAGTCCATCTCTTTATTTTGTACAATAATAATTGCATTTGTCTTTGCTCTTGTGAGAGCATTGTAAAGTAATTTTCTTTTGTACAATAAACTTCCTGGAACCTCATAGGGCCACAATATTAGAACAGCATCAAACTCACGATTTTTGGCACTTTTAACAGTTGTTATTGTAAGTCTTTCCTTTTTTTCCCTTTGATAAAAATTATTATAGGTGTGAAGGAACTGAGTAACTATGTAAACAAAATCTTCATAAGGAACTTCGACGGAATTTCGAAGTGACAATTTTCTTAAACATTTCGTACAGCATTTACTTAAAATGAAGTTATTTTTCCCTTTAATTGCTTGAAGGTCTGATTTACTTAAAGGCCGCTTGGGAACCTCTTTTAAAATTTCTTCTGCAGTAGGATAGTTATCGCTAGAAAGTAAATGATTAAAAGGGCCTATAGTTTTACCTGCATTTTTTGACCCTTCTCTGAAAGTATAAGTTGTGGACAGAGATGCAATTGCTTTTTTTACAAAGGGGCTATTCATTGTTGGAGTGATGATGGCAATGCTTCCTTTCGCAAGATTGTAATAAATGTTAGTTTTAAGATAGTAGGAAGCTAACGCATTTGCAGCGGGAGTAATGTAAACCTTTTCACCTTTAATATTTTCTCCTATTCTTAAACAAGTTGCTGTATTTAATATTTTGCTATTCTTCGTTCTTTTAACGCCACCTGCGTTTAAATCAAAGGTTTCAAATTCATTTTCTAGTATCCAATTCATGCCTTCGCATTCTTCAGTGTCTGATAACTGTTGGAATGGGTCGACAGCTATTAAAACATCAGTCGCACTTGCTAGTAATTTGACTATTTCTAATAAAGTGCCGTCGCAATCCTGAAACTCATCAACTATTATGTAAGGGTAAGAGTTAGAAATAAATGCCTTTACTGAGTTGCAATTTAGAAGGGTGATGGCTTTTTTATGAATTGTATCAAGTGTTAATTGAATTTCGAATTGACCTTCAGAGTCAGACCCATTTAAACTCACATTAATAGGTTTGCGTAGGCTTAAATAACTCCTAAACTTATTTAATAGATTTAAAACGAAACTATCAATAGTTGAACATTCGTACTTTACTTTGAAATCACTTTTTACAAATTTTAGATTTGATTCAAGCCTTTTCCTAGAACCATGCATAAATGTCAACGCGAGAACAGCCTCATATTTTTGCCATTCTCTTTGTGGTAGAATTTGGGTTAATAGTTGCATCAACGAATATGTTTTCCCCGTTCCAGCCTGCCCTGTATATACTATAACTTTCCCCACTTAATAAATATTCAGGGTTAAAACAATTGTATCACCAGTAGAAACATTTGCATTTATTACCCATTCAGGATTTAATGTGCCGGGATCGCATCCGTTTACTATTTTATCAAGAGCCTTAATTAGATTTCTTACTTTTTGAGAGTAGGCAGGGGTTTCAACCATTATTTCAATTAATTCATCATGTACTTTCCAATAACTTTTATAGTCACTGGCAAGCAAGGCTCCTAATGCATTTATATGATAGTAATCTATTTGCTTTTGGTCTAAAATTGCCTTCAGTTTATCTTCTTCCTGTTGGTTGTTTGGTAAAATTATCCATGCGATAAGGTGTTCTAAAAAGTGGGTATCCTTTAACTGTAGGATAAAAGGTGGCTTTTGTACTTCATTTTTTAAGTTTGTAACATATCCATTCCCAGCCGCATCACCATCAACAAAAGGTATTAAGAAAGTTCCAATTCTACTGAGTGCTGTATATGATTGGACAACATTTGAATCTTGCGTTGGGATAATACCAAATGATGTTATTGTATCTGTTACATCCCATCCCTCAGTGGTAATAAATGCACTTACTAATTTATTCAACCAATAAAATTCAGAAATACCTTCTGGGATAATAATTTTTGAATGCATTAAAGCCTCACTTGTTTCTTTTCTATAAATCGTAAATAACCTCATTAATGCATTCTGAGGCGGTGTGTTTTTTTCAACTAATGGCGACACTCTTGTACTGCCATCTTCTTTGGTTTCTACAATATTTATTTCATTTGGCTTATAGTATGCAGCAATTTCGGGGGAATGGGTTGAGATAATAGTTTGAGTACTCAATCCTCTTATTCTACCAATTAGTCTTCTATGCATACCAGGATGCATATGAAGTTCTGGCTCTTCTGCAGCAAGGATAAAATTCTGTTGATTGGCTTGTCGAAATCTTCCAAATTCAAGAAGTAATAAAAGAGTTTGCAAAGAAATTAACCCTGATCCATGCGAACCTAAGGGAATGTTGGTATTTCCTCTGCCTAATAGAAAAGGCGTAATGCTATTCCTTGCACTTTCAATATCCGCATTAGTCGGCAAGAAATTTAGATTCATTTCTTTGCCCGCGAAACCTTTAATTTCTAAATTGATACGGTCGACAATTTCTTTGAATGGTGTTTCTTTTTCTATGCCATGTGGATTATTCCGTAAATCATTTCTAATTTGGAAAATACTGTCAGCAGGAATTGCTTCTTGAAAATCTACTACTTTCCTAAATATTTCAGAACTGAATGATATTATTTTCTCCCAGTTTCTTTTTGACGGGATAAGAAAAAAACCTATTTGCCTATTTAATTCTCTGCTTACATTTTTTAAACCTTCTTCTTCAAATGGGTCAGTAATTCCAGATGAAAAATATCTTATTGTTTCAAATTCTAAATCCTCTTTATTAAATCTTGCGGCAAACCCAATTTCTACTGCAAGCTTTAAGCTTTGCTGACCATCTTGAGTATTTAGAATTTCGCCAGTTTCTTCATTATACCATTTTGGAATGCCACCGTTAATATTGTTAAACCATTCTTTATTTCTTGCTTCGTCATTAACTGCAAAACCAGTTAAGAGCCCATTGATAATAATTCTGTCTTGCGGTTGTGGGTTGCCTCCAAAAAAATCCCAATCGCCAATATTTCTAACAAACGATTCTTTACCCAATACTAAACCGATTGCATCAATTATTGTACTCTTTCCAGAATTATTGTTCCCTAACAATATAAAATGCTGCGATAGCTTTATTTCCGCGTTACTTATACCCCTAAAATTTGAAATAGTAAGTTTTGCTAGATACATATTTTAAACAGCTTAAATTTTAGAAGGGTGTCGTTTAGCATGACGCATAACGTTAAAGCATTGGCGATGTGGCGGTATTCTTTGTTCCGCCCGCCCGGTGCCGCTGTTGATTAAAGATACAAAAGCTCATTGTTAATTCTGCTGCTCGGCGTTATTCGTCTGCTGGAACCGAAGCTAAGTAGAGAATTGTTGCCGATTGCTTATTCGTCACCCGGCATATACGCCAATGCAATGTTGGTGGCAGTACTTGTCGCTTTTTTGTCAGCTATGTTTTGTTTTTGCTTGTTTTCTTTTAATTTTTTCAATAAATCTGACAAGTTAAGCTTTGTGACTTTTACGTTCGTTGACTCAGTTTTTGAATATGTTTTTGGAATTTTCTTTTGTGTTTTCGGGAAATTAATTTCATCGACTTGTCTGTTAGGGTCGTAGAAGCTAACATTGAGTTTCTTAAGAGTCATAAAATATTTTGATTTAAGAAGCAAATCAGATTTTGTAGGTCGTAACCATTTTTTAAAAATTGCCTCATAAACAAATAACCATCTTTCGTCTTTAAACGATGCTAATTCAAGCTCCTTTATTAGGTTAGATGTATTACTTGATATTAGTTTGTTTGCCTTAAGATCCAATGCAATCAAGATTGAAACGAAGTCATTAGATGCGAAAATGCTGTCAGCCATTTTCTTTGCGATTTTTACTGAAAACGTTTTTGCAATCCACAATGTCCAACTTACTTCAAATGAGTGTCCCTTTGTTATATGAATTGTCAATAATTCTTTGATTAAACTTGCGAGTTTTCTTTTCGAAACAAAATTTCGATAAGTAACCAAAATTTTTGTAAGGTCTGGTAAAATCGCAGGCTCGGACAATGCCATTTTAAAAATTAATGATTCATAGAGTTCCCAGTTTTCTTTTTCGATGGGAGTTGCAGCTAATTTTTTGATAGCCCACTTTAAAACTGAATCTTTTGGATAGCAGTTTGAATACTTAAAGGCAAGGCTCACAAAATTAAAAATATCATTTCCCTTTGATTTTGGTTTTTCCGAAATTGCAAAATCATTTAATGCAATAGTCCACTCTGCTTCAAATTCAAATGGGAATTTTTTTATCGTAGTTTTTTCCTCATTGATTATTAGTGTAAAATCAGTTAATATCGTTTGCAGGAATTTAAAAACTCTTTCTGCATCGGCTTGAGATGAAAAATAGAGGTAATAATCATCAACATATCTGTAGCCTTTGATAAATGGAAACTTTGTTTTTAGCTGTTTGTCAAAGGTACACCCTAATATTTCAGAGAGAATTAATGAAGTATCAGGACCAATGGGAACTCCAATTGTTTGTCCGCTCTGTGCTTGATGAACAAATTTGTCAAGCTGGTTTCCAAGCATTGATAAATCTTGTCTTTTCGCCTTTGCCGTAGCTTTTGTATGAATAGCCCATGGAATAGTATGAGTGTAAATTGATGGATAGTATTTTGAAATGTCTGTTCTTAGTTCATATATTTTATCAAACGAGTCAATTAAACATTGCTTTTTAAACTGTCCAAATGTCATTATAGTTTTGACTGCTCGTCCTTTGCTACCGTTGGGAATAGGCTTACTTGCAGATAATTTTGATTGGTCATAAATGTTCTTAATTGCATTCCAGTTTGAACAAATTACTTCTGACAAAGCACCAAAGTGAATAGGGTTTGGAACTCCAAGAAACCTTCTTGAAAATCCAACTTTTGGAATTGAAATAGAAATGTATTTTGTTTCTGAATAAGATGCTTTTATTGCATTGTCAAACTTGTCCCATTCTACTTTTGCTTTTGCATAGTTGTCGGCGAAACTCTCTGTATTAAACGGAGGAGGTAATTCTTGAGGAAAATATCCTTTCTTAAGTAAGTCAGTCAAGTTCATAAGCAGGGTCTTGATAGTATTGCCACCAACTGTATGATTTATGCAATGCGTAAATAAAATTTCTTCGTCTTCTTTAGTCTAGCGCAAATAAACCATCTGTTAGATTCATTTGCGCAATCGAAAATCCGCGTTATCATTAATCGACATCAACAAATCTAAAGCTTTTAATTCTGTATAAGCAAAACTATCCCGCCTAGGTAGCAGCGACAATTCTAACTCAGGCATCTTCAATCAGGGAAACGGGCTTGGGGTTAAGCGAAGAGATAGCTTGCATTCGCAGTGTCTCTAAATTAATAAGATTTGCTATTCTGGCCAACCGTATTTATACCTATTTTTTGCAGGTTGTAGATAAGGGTGAGTGGGAGAGGGGTGAGTGGCGAGTGGGGGGCTGGGTTTTTCGGGTAGGCGGGTCAGGCGTTTTTCCATTTATCTTCCCTGGCAACGGCCTGCGTTATTTGCGATTGTTGGAAATTCTCTTCGGCTTCTATAAGTTTTTTACCGAGTTTATCGGAGAGTTCGCCATCGCTGGCATATTTAAAGATCAAAACATTTGGTAAGCTCAGCTTGTCGGAGAACATGGCGTAAATTTTATCTTCTTCCGCGCTGTCAAAATAAGTAATAATGGGGCGTTTGAAATTGGCCGTAATTCTTTCCAACTCCGCAGGCACGGAACTTCCGTTTAGATTGGCCACTACAAAACGCGAGATGCCCGCCAATACCGTAACCGTTTCAATGATATTGCTGCCCTCCGGGCCATCGAAATCGAATATGATGGGGATGAGTTTGTTTCTTCGCACGGTTTCAGCTACCTTTTCCAGTATTTCCCTTCCGCCTTCCCTGAATTTTCCCAATAACAATACGCCTTTTTCCAGCATGGCCTTCAATCCTTTTCCGAGGTTGCTGTAGTTTTTTATAAAATGAATAAACTGTGCAACTTCGATATCATCCACCATCATGGGGTAATGCTCCGATATCCGCATCACTTCTTCAATTATATTATCTCCGGTAATATTGGTGTCTTCCATCATCAGGTTGCGCTGCAACGTGTTTTCATCTGTTTGAAGTCCCCAGGCAGAAACGCCATACACAATACAGTTTTCGATGCGGGCGCCGCAGATATTTGCGTTCACCAGCGTGGCGCGGTTCAGGTTGGCATTGATGATATCGGCCCCACTTAAATCTGCCCGGTCGAGATAGGCTTTCCGGAAATTGCAATTGCGCAGGTTGGTATTCGATAAATGGGCACGAGAAAGATCGGCCTCGTAAAAATTAGCGCCTTCAAAATTAGCATCGTTGTACCAGCCGCCCTCAAAAGAAGAACGATGAAAATTTACATGGGAGAAATTGATGACTTGCTTTAGAATTTTATCCCGGATAGCAGCATAGTTGATTCCTTTTTTTGTCAACTCTTTTCGAACCGGGCCTTCCCTTTTCAATAAAAGTCCTCTTGGGATAAAGCAATTGGAAAGATCGGGTTCGATACCGGGATTGGCCTGTCGCCACGCATTCCACTTTTCTACCCCCTGCTGCAGAATATTTTCGTGTTCCGGGTTTGCCATGGTTTATGTTTTACCGTGGAAGAACTATAATAAAAAGTTCAATGGCTTCATGGGTACCGGTTTGCCGAATGGCTGAGACTTGCGAATAGCTGGTATTGTACCAATGGTCACCATTTGCAGAAACAAGGTAATGCTATTCGTTTTATTTCTTGCCGATTTTGGAAATTGTTTTGCCAGTCGATCTTGTCGGCTTGTCCATATCCTTAATGGCAAAGTGGATGGCCTCCAGTAGCAGCGCCTTTACTTTCGGGTTTCGGTAATCGGCGGGCTTTTTTATATCGATATGTCTAACCAGTTTGCCCGTGCCGGTTAATAGTTGGTGGGGATCTTTTAAAAGAGTTCCCCGGTTAAAGCCCAGGTTCAAATGGTGGGTATAAATCGGCAACATGCAAAAGGCATCGGAAACTTTCTCGGATATGGAAAATACGGCGGTAAGGGCGTGGGTATGATATAACAGTTCATTGCAGTCGGGTTTCAATTCCAGGATATAGGCGCGTAGATCTTTAAACAAAGAAATCAGTTCTTTGTCCTTGAAGTCAAGTAGAAGTTGGAAGTCGGGGTGAATGGGTCTTGAATTTTTCATCTGGCTGAATGGTTGTATTGGGAATCAGTACCCGCTCATGATAATGTTTTCCAGCTTTTCCATATCGTCGAGCGAAATGGTATATGGGTTAATTTTTTATTTACCTCCCTCGCCTTATTTGTTGACGGATCGTTGTTGAATTCTCCATAAGGTTCAGGCGCCTATTGAGGAATGACAGTTATGGATTGTTCAGCCGGGGTTCAAATGGCATTCAACAAAAGCCAATGAAAGTTAGGAAGAATTAGCTGCTTTCTGCTACGTAGGTTCCGCAAGATTTGGATGAAGGATTCAATTTACGGGCTCTTTTTTTGCAAATGAGTTTCGAGGAATTTAAAAACTAAATCAAAATGCTTCAGCGGCTCTGTATGCTTGCCTTCGATTGCAGTATGCTCGTAGGGATACCTGAAATTTTTATTTCTCAATCTTGCCATCATCATTTCGGCCATGGGGGTAGAAGGGCAAATTTCATCGTTGGTAGCCGATAAAAAAAGTATGGGCCCTCTGATTTGTTCTACTTTTATTGCGGCATTTTCAACGGCAATGGTATCAGTAAGCATCGACTCAAAAGCGCCCCGTAAATTTCGTTTCATCAAAAACGGAACGGCTTCTTTATTGACAGGTACAAATGGCAATTCTTTGTTTTGGTAAGTGAAGCAAGAACTGGAAAACTGGGGAGTATGTCCCGGAAAAACCGCGTTGCTCCCCACTATGCTCACCACGCATTTTATGTCTTTGAAATAAGTCCCGAGGAGCAGGGCTAAATCGGCGCCCCTCGATCCGCCGACTATGCCGATTTTCTTTTTATTTACGTGTTTGTTTTTTGTTGCCATTTTAATGGCATTGTAAACATCTTCAATGGCGATTTTATTCAGTGTGCCAGGAGTGCCCCTGGCTCCAAAATATCCTATTGCCAGGAAAGCATAGCCTTTCTCTATAAATTGGTCTCTTGTCTTCTTCCAATAGTCGCTTGTCCACGCATTGCCACCTTCCGAACCGCCGAGCCCTACCACGAGGGGTTGATTTTTGTTTTTGCCCAGGTACAAAACAGTTTCAACATTGGGTGTCTGCAAAATTATCTGAGCAAAAACTGTTGTTGAAAACAGCAGCACTGAAGCCAGGAAGGAGCATTTCAAAAAATTTGCCATTTTAATCCTTGTTTGAATTTGGGGGCAAATATCTTTCTAAACTTTTTCCCGGCTTTTGACCTGTATCAAAAAATCACTTTTGGGCTCTTATCCTGCTCAGGGTTTCTTGAGCAATGCCCAAATAGGAGGAAATCATACCCAAAGGGATGCGGTGGTAAATAGCATGATAGGTTTGGCAAAAGTGCTGGTATTTTTCTTTTGCCGTGGTAAACCGCATGGAAGTGATACGTTCCATAAAATGTCCAAATACTGTTCCCATCGAGAGTCTTGCGTAACGTTCCATTTCGGGAAAATTGTCAAACAGGAAGACAAGGTCTTTAACATGTAAACAAAAACACTCGGTTTGTTCCAGCGTGTCTATATAATAAATGTCCGGTTTCTGTTGCATAAAGCTTCTTGGCGAATTGACCCATTCGTTTTCGGCGCTAAAATATTCCGTTATTTCCTTTCCGTCTTTTATGAAATAAATGCGCATCAAACCTTTTTGGATAAAATAACTCTTGGTACAGATGGTATCTGCACGGTGAACAAGCTCCCCTTTTTTGAAGACTTTGGAACTAATCCTGGAAGCAAGCTCATTTTTCAACGCTTCGCTGAGTTTGATGTATTGTTGAAAGTGCCGGAATATTTCGCCTGTTTGCTGGAAGTTTGTCAAATTATTGATGTTTTTTACTGTCCGATATGCTTAAGGCTTTAGCGCCCTGTCACTAATGAAAAATGTTAATGATTAGAACCAACACAGTTGTTTTTGATAAAAAATATAGAAGATGTTCCTCGTACAGCGTCCTCGTTAAAGTTGGCGGTACCGAAGGATGAGCATTTTAATAGCGGCAGTTTTAACTCGTTTAATCCTTGGCTTCCCACAATTCAATTTTATTGCCTTCGATGTCGAGTATGTGGATGAACTTGCCATAATCGTACGATTCGATTTTATCGACGATAGTGACTCCTTCCTTTTTCAACTCTTCAACAAGCGCTTCGAGGTTTTCGACCCGGTAATTGATCATAAAATCTTTCCCGGAGGGATCAAAGTATTTGGTGGTTTCGGGGAAGGGGGGCCATTGGGTTTGTGCTTTTTTAGTGCTGTCGAAGCCTTCGTACCATTCGAAGCTGGCGCCATAGGGATTGGTATTTAGGCCAAGATGTTTTTGATACCACTCTGTTAGCTTTTTGGGCTCTTTGCATTTAAAAAAAATGCCGCCGATGCCTGTTACTTTTTTCATGTTGGATGTTTCTTTTTTATTGTTAGAAATGATTGTTTTGAATGCGAATCCGAAAACAAAGGAGGCGGTAACCAGGGTTATTGTGAGAGCGATTCTTTTCATGATTGATAAGATTAAAGATTGACACTTATTTATGTAGGGTCTGGAAACGGTTTAGAGGTAGTTCCAGGGTTGAACTACTTTAGGAAGCAGGATGCTGAGTTCAAGCCTATCGGCAGAAATATCTGTCTTGTTGGTTTAATTTTTTTGAAGATACGGAAAATTGGGGGGAGGGTTCCGAACTGGTTGGGTAGGGCTATGGGGGAGTTCGGAACCCTAACCCGTTTTTCTCGTCTCCGTTAAAACAAAAATTGAATATGTAAACTCTTTTGAGTCTTTACGATACTTCTTTTTCGTGATTGGCCTTCGGGTGGGTGGGGGAGAGTTCGGAACCGGTAGCACCCGTTTCGGAGTTTTGCCCTCGTTTAAGACTCAGCCTAATCCTTAGCAGTATCCGAAATCTTGTTTTTTACCGATAGCGCCAAAAACAGCATCGAAACAGGAGTAGCCAATGTTTCAAAGTCTACACTCAAGTTCTGGTTTGAGCTTAGAGGTTGAAGATAATAAAATGTACCACCTGCGCCGTTTCCTGAGAATAAAGCAGCAGCTAAATGGATTGAGCGGTTGCGGGCATTTTTTTGTTACTGCAATATTATTTGTAAAAATGAAGAACCAGCTTCATGGTTAAGCCAGGGGGCGTTTTGCTTCTATGACATACATAAGCCGAAGAGATTGGAGGTTATGGCTAACGGTATTTGATCTTTTATGGGCAGTTGTAAATTATCTTTTGGGTTTAAATATAGTAATCAAATCATTTTTTGCCGCCTGCTTCATCGGGTAGCTCTACCTTAAAACACTGAATCCAGTGTTCTATCCTTTTATCACGGATTTCAAGAACTGCTGCACAAGCTCTGATTTTCCCAGTGGCTCGGTAAGGCAGTTAAAAAGATTGATGGCAAGAGCCAGGTAGGTTGCAGGATGTGTTAGCTTCTTATACTTCCAGGCGCCTAAGAAAAGCAATACAATGATAATGATTTCGGAATAATAAATAGGTAGCATGATATCAACCTGGGGCCATTGCTTTATATAAATGGCAACATATACATTCTGCACTCCGCGGCCTAAGGCCGGCATCATAATAATGAATACCGTTGAAATCAACCACCAGGCATGATTTTCCAATTGCTTACGGTGAATGATGCCTTTAATAACGGCAAAACCAAAGCCGGTCATCATTACAATTTCAACCGCTGCAATACCCAAAAAAAACCATGGTTTAAACGGGCCGAACTGATCTGCTTTTTCCAAAGCTGTTTGAGCATTTACAAGATCCCGGTGCATCATGCTCAGGGCCGTTATGCAAACGCCGCCGGCGAGGAACATACCTATTATACCATTGGTTCTGTGCCGGCTCATTTGCTGATGTGTGGCGAAATAAGGTTGAAGGATTAAGTACAGGTACCAAATGGTGCCCGTAAAATAATGGACGTGCACCGACCAGGAATTCTCTGTAAAATCACCCCAATAATCCTGGAAAATTCCAAGCTGCATAATGATCATGGGAATAAACATCCAGATGTGCAAAGTCTTGTACTTGTTCATCGGTTTAGGGTTAAAAAGTTCCTGTATTATTGCCTGATCGGGGTTAGATCAGTGTCTATATTAAGATAAGTAGTTTATGAAAAATATCCAATAAACTAATTTGTTTCCATCACAAAGGTTAATTCAAGGGGAAAGAGATTTCGGCGGGTGAAGGATCGGCTAATCTTGAAAATGATATTGGCGTTCACATGGGTAATCGCGGCAAGACAAGTTCTTTGCCGGAACAAACAGTCGGAGATTAAAAAATCACCGGAGATTATGAAAAGCTAATAGACTTTGGGGTTTTACCAGCGAATTTTTGCTTGAAACCTGTTGATTGATGCGTGAATAAATTTGAAATGATTCTGCAAATCAAAAGGCCGCAAGCTATCTCTAGCCGCGGCCTTTTGATTATGATTGTTCGATTAACTGTTTAGAAAATGATACAGAAAAATCAAAACTCAACCAACTAATTGCCTCATTACCCCATTCCCCAATTGGCCAATTTCTAAAAAGCTTTCTTCCCCTCTCCACCACTCGCATTTTTATCTGCATTCTTCACAAATTTCTCCAGCCATGCATTTTGTTCCCATAGCATATGCAGGATATTTTCTTTAGCGGCATAACCATGCGATTCGTAAGGAAGAAATACGAGCCGGGTAGTGCCTCCATGTCCTTTAACTGCGTTGTACAGTCGTTCGCTTTGGATAGGGAAGGTGCCGGGATTGTTATCCATTTCGCCATGTATCAGCAACAACGGAGTTTTAATCTTATTGGCAAAACTAAAGGGGCTCATGTTATAATATACCTCCGGGGCCTGCCAGTAAGTACGCTCTTCGGCCTGGAAACCAAAAGGAGTGAGGGTTCTGTTATAAGCACCCGAGCGCGCAATACCGGCTTTGAACAATTTCGTATGAGCCAGCAGGTTGGCTGTCATGAAGGCGCCGTAACTATGTCCGCCTACAGCCACGCGATTGCTATCGCCTACACCCATTTTTGCAAGCGCCTGTATGGCTGCATGTGCATTGAGGTGCAGTTGTGGAATAAAATTATCGTTGGGTTCTTTATCGCCTTCGCCTACAATCGGCATTTCGGCATTGTCTAATACCGCATAGCCTTGTGTGATCCAGAAAATAGGAGAACCGTAATTGATGCGGGTGAAAGTATATTTCGATCCGCGAACCTGTGCTGCATCGGCAGCCGATTTGTATTCGCGGGGATAGGCCCACATTACAACCGGTAGTGGCCCGTCTTTTTCTTTATTATACCCTTTGGGAAGATACAAATCACCGGTAAGATCAATTCCATCGGCGCGCTTGTATGATATTTTTTGTTTCACCACGCCCTCCAACTGGGGATAAGGATTTTTGAATTCGGTAATAGCAATAGGCGCAATTTTCTTTTTAAGATTACGGATATAATAGTTGGGTACTTCGCTTACACTTTCTTTAGAGGTCAGGAATACCAGGTTTTCTGCATCCAGTACATCCACTACATATTCATAATAAGGCGCCACGCAACGCCAGAGTATATTTCCTTTTTTTGATTTGAGATCGAAACTTTGTACAAAGGGCATGTCGCCTTCAGGTGAAGCGCCTTGAGAACGCAATAGCAAGCTGCCGTTTTTGAGTTGGAGCAACACATTTCGACCATATCCATTTTTAGTAAAGAGAGGAGAGCCGATATCGCTGTAAGCATCGTTGCTGCTACGTTCGTGAATCAATTCCATGGATCCGCTGGAAGGATTGTAAGCAAACATCTGCATTTTGCGGTCAAAGGTCATCGCCTGGTAAACCAATGCCAGTTTATCGTTACCCCAGATGATATTGCGAAGGCGACGTTGCGTGCGGAAAAGCTCTTTCGCTGTTGCTTCGCCGGCGGCAATATTCATAGCCATTAACGCATCGCGGTATTGATCGTTTTTGCTTCTTCCTAATCCTTTGTCGAGCGCCTGTACCCAGGTAACGGTTGCGGGCTGATCATCTCTCCAATCAAAATTCCTGGGGAAATTCACGACATCATCGAAACCAATCGGCTGTCCTTCCTGCGATGGATTTTTTGCCAGTTCACGAATGGTTTGACCGGTGATATCGGTTACAAAAACAGCATGCGGGAAACCGTTAGCAGGAAACAGGTAAGAAAAAGGCCGATTGATGGTTTCGAGCAGGATATAATTTTTATCGGGCGATACATTGATATCGGAATAGATGGCTGGCTGACGAATCGGTTTTTCCTGCGCAAAATCGTTGATCACGAGTTGGGCAGTTGCCATATAATCAAACAGATCTTCATCGTATGCATTCTTGATAAGATCCTGGTAAGTTCTGCTTGCGGCGGCTTTTCCAATATTTTCCTGAACCACCGGTCCTTTCGGTGCGGCAGGCGCGGCGGGATAAGAACGGTAATTGGCAGGAACGGTTTTATAAATAACCTGATTATTGCTGATCCATGAATACGAACCCCCGATTACAGTATTGAGAGGAGCATGATTGATTTTCCTGGCAGTTTTGCTGGCAATATCCACCACATATAAATCAATGCGGTCGTTGCTGGTATTGGTAAAAGCGAACCTACTTTCATCGGGACTCCATTGAACACTTCCGGCCTTCATATTTCCTGGCAAACCGGCAATGGAAAAAGTCTCCCTTGTTTTAATATTCTTTAATTGAAAATTCACGGAGTAACCGCTGCGGCTCGGACCAAAATTTTTGGGGTTGATACGCAATCCGGCGATACGCAGTTCGGGTTGAGCAAGATCTTCGATGGTTGCGAAACTGCTGCGCTCGAGTAACAGCATCCATTCGCCTTTACTGTCTACGCTAACGCCGGGCGTGGGCTTGGCCATAGCCAGGTCGAGTATGTCTTTGGGCGGCGTACGATAAGTAAAATCGTCCTGGGCAGTGACGCGAGAATTAAAAATTAAAAGAAGTAAAGGAATAAATAATAGCGTGACCTTTCTCATATACGTTGTTTTTCGATTTTTCTGTATGACGTTGTTCTTGTGTTTTTCCTTCGCGAATATGTTTGAAGGATTGTAGAATTATAGAACTTAAGAACTAAGGAATACATGTCGTAAGGTTCTAAAATTTGAATTTCGTCGCGCTTCATTATACTGAGCCTCAGCAAACCATCTTCTCATTCTCTATTCTCCATTCTCACTTCTCCATTCTATATTCTAACTTCTTCCTTATTCTCCTTCTCTACTTCTTCCTCTCCCACACTCTCACCCAATCCACCATCATCCTCTTCGGCCATATCGATTCATCTACCCCTTTGGAGCCACCCCAGTTGCCCCCCACCGCGATGTTCAGGAGCAAATGCATTTTGTTGTCGAAAGGCCAGGCATCATAACCTGATTTTTCATTTTTGAATTCGAAATATACGATGCCATCTATTGAAACCATCACTTTCTCTTCATCCCATTCAACGCCGTAAATATGGAATTGTTCGAAACAATTTTTTACCATCACCATATCGGTCTTTTGAGTGCCGATACTGTGGTAGTATTTTTTGCAATGAACGGATCCATGTATATAATGCGGGTTCCAGCCTACATGTTCCATGATATCGATTTCTCCATCATCGGGCCAGTTAAGCGGGGTGGTAGAAGCCAGCATCCAGATGGCTGGCCAGGTGCCGCGTCCATCCGGAATTTTAGCCCTTACTTCTATCTTTCCATATTTCCAATCGCCCTTGCCTTTTGTTACCAATCGGGCCGAAGTATATTGTTTATCCTGGAAATTTTCTTTGCGGGCCTCAATCACCAGCATGCCGTTCTCAACACGCGCGTTTTCTAATCTTTTTTCTGTATAGTATTGAAGTTCGTTATTGCCCCAGCCATGTCCGCCCACATCATAATTCCATTTTTTGGGATCGGGCAGACCGCGGTAATTGAATTCGTCGGACCATACCAGGCGGTAGCCGGATGAAGATGGCTGTTGTGAATAGGAGGTGAGAGAAATAAAGAACCAAAGAACTATCGAACTATAGAAGAATCGTAATCGCTGACGGCTGATAGATTTCATGGTGCTGTTAGTTGGAAACCGGAAGTTACGGATGAAATGATACAAACGAGTGTTGGTTTTTATGAGTGGCGGGGGTTACCGCAGAGAACAAGAGGGCGCAAAGGAAGCTGCTGGAGGGATGCCGCTTGATTTGATCTTGGTTATAAAACAAATAGCCTGCAACTTTAGTGTGTTGATTTTCCCAAAAAATATCTCCGCGTCCTCTCGTTCTCCACGATTAAAAACAACTCTCATCATCAGGGTACTTTACCGTATAGGACAGGAAGATATGAGCTATATTTCTCTGGCAACCCTCCGCGTTCTCTTGTTCTTTGCGGTAAAAAAACAACCCTCCTCAGAAGAGTAATTTACCTTATAACGCGGGCAGATACCAGATTAAAATAGTAGAATAATTTTTGGTAGAATAAAATCGGCCTTTATCTTTGCAGCGCAATGACACAAAATATCCATACACATCATCACCATATCTTGCCAATCGGGTAAGCCGGGGATGTATTGTATGTAAACAATAGTTGAGGGCTTACAAACGTAAGCCCTTTTCTTTTCAACCAACTGCTATTACTAAAAAACGATAATAACTATAAATGAACACGCCCAAACTGAGGATTGCCATTCAAAAATCGGGTCGTCTCTACGACGATTCTGTACAATTATTAAAAGAGTGTGGCATCGATCTTCGAAATGTAAAGGATCGCCTCAAAACAGAAAGCGATAATTTCCCCTTGGAAGTTTTTTTCCTGCGCGACGATGATATTCCCCAATACGTGGAAGATGGTGTTGCCGATATTGGTATTGTGGGAGAAAACGTTCTCTACGAAAAAAATAAAAAAGTAGAGGTGGTGGAAGAACTCGGATTCGGCAAATGCAGGCTGGCCATTGCTATTCCGCGCGGACTTCCATACGAGGGCGTTTCCTCTCTTAAAGGCAAGCGCATTGCTACCAGCTATCCTTTCCTGGTTACCAATTACCTGAAGCAATACAATGTAGAAGCGGATATTCATGAAATCAGTGGTTCGGTGGAAATTGCCCCGGGCATTGGCCTCGCCGACGTAGTGGCCGACCTCGTTAGCAGCGGTTCTACTCTGTTCATGAATGGATTGAAAGAAGTAGAAACTATTCTGAAATCACAGGCCGTCTTGATCCGCAATAAAGAATTAAACGATTCGCAGCAACTGTTGTTAAACAAGCTACTGTTCCGTATCCGTTCCGTAAAAAAAGCCAAGCGTAATAAGTATGTTTTACTGAATGCACCCAATGAAAAACTAAAGGAGATTATTGCTCTTTTGCCAGGAATGAAGAGTCCGACCGTATTGCCTCTTGCGGAAAGCGGATGGAGCAGTGTTCACAGTGTATTGAGCGAAGATGAGTTCTGGGATAAGATTGAACAACTGAAAGCGGCAGGAGCGCAGGGAATATTGGTGGTGCCTATTGAGAAAATGGTGATTTGATGAGGAAGTTGAGAAGCAAAGGTAAGAATAGAGAATACAGAATAGAGAATACAGAATATAGAATATAGAATAAAGAAGGCGGCTTGATAAGGCTCGTGTCTTCAAAAGTTGTGAGTGTGAAAACAGGACCCAATATAAACATCCGGAACCAAACCTTCTCTCGTCCTTAGTTCTTTAGTTCTCTACTTCTTTCTAAAAAAATGCAAATGAACACATATATCAATCCAGTGCGTAACGAATGGAAACAGTTGCTGGCCCGGCCCGCGATGGATACGGCTGCATTGGAGAAAACAGTAAGCAAGATTTTAAAGGCAGTCAGGGAAAAAGGAGATAAGGCGGTGAAAAAGTATTGCCGGGACTTTGATAAAGTTTCCCTGCGTAAGCTCCAGGTTAGTGAAAAGGAAATTAAAGACGCTGAGAAGCTGCTGGATAAAGAATTGAAGCAGGCAATTCAGCAGGCGGCTGCTAATATCCGTTATTTTCATGAGAAGCAGGTAGCGCCCGTTGAAGTAGTCGAAACCATGACCGGTGTATTCTGCTGGAGAAAAAGTATCGGCATCGAAAAAGTGGGATTGTATATTCCCGGAGGGACCGCACCACTTTTCTCTACGATTTTGATGCTGGCGATTCCGGCGAACATTGCTGGCTGTAAAGAAATCGTATTGTGTTCTCCTCCATCAAAAGATGGTTCTTTGCATCCTGCTATTCTGTATGCAGCGTCGTTAGTAGGAGTAACAAAAATTTTTAAGGTGGGTGGTGTACAAGCTATTGCTGCCATGGCTTATGGAACGGAAAGCATTCCCCAGGTATATAAAATTTTCGGCCCGGGCAATCAATACGTAACCTGTGCCAAACAGTTAATACAAAAAGATGGAATTGCCATTGATATGCCTGCCGGACCGAGTGAAGTAGCGGTATATGCAGACGCAAGCGCTAATCCTTCTTTTGTGGCGGCCGATTTGCTGAGCCAGGCCGAACACGGGGCCGATAGCCAGGTGGTTCTGGTGACAACGAATGAATCGATGATCGCCCAAGTGCAGGAAGAGATTTCCATTCAATTGAATCAGTTACCGCGTAAGGAATTCGCGGAAAAATCGCTGGCAAATAGCAAGGCATTTTTAGTAAAAGATGAAAGCGAGGCAATCGACTTGCTGAATGAATATGCCGCGGAGCATTTAATACTGAGTTGCGCCCATGCCGATGAAATAGCCGACAAGATAATAAATGCCGGCTCTGTTTTTCTTGGTAATTATTCCCCCGAAAGCGTAGGTGACTATGCCAGCGGTACCAATCATACCTTACCCACAAATGGATACGCAAAAGCATACAGTGGCGTGAGCGTGGATAGCTTTGTAAAGAAGATCACTTATCAAAAACTTACAGAGGAAGGATTGAGAAATATTTCCCAGACAGTAATAAGCATGGCAGAGGCGGAAGGGTTGAGTGGGCATGCGGCAGCGGTGGAGGTGAGAATGAGGTAATGAGATAATGAGGCAATGAGGTAAAGAGATAATGTGGCAATGAGGAATGTGATAATTGGCGGTAATGAAGTATAAGTTATTCTCTGCCTCAATTCTATTTTTTAACAAGCGTTAATTGGCTATTTGACCATTCACCTAATTGGCAAATTCATTCATATGTTTAATTTAAATGACCTTCTCAGGGATAACATAAAGAAACTCGTTCCTTATTCTTCGGCGCGTGATGAGTTTACGGGCGAGGCCAGTATTTATCTCGATGCAAATGAAAACAGCCTGGGATCGCCTCTTACCAAATGGTACAATCGTTATCCCGATCCTTTGCAAAAGAAAGTGAAAGAAAAATTGCAGGAAATAAAAGGCGTTCCTGCAAAGCAGATATTTATCGGCAATGGAAGTGATGAGTGTATTGATATCCTGATTCGCTCTTTTTGTGAACCTGGAATTGATAATATCCTGATTTGTCCGCCCACTTATGGCATGTACCAGGTAAGTGCCGATATCAACAATGTAGCTGTTAAGAAAATTCCGTTAACACCGGCTTTTCAATTGAATCTTCCCGCCATTGAAGATGCCATCGATAACAATACCAAGATCATTTTCCTTTGTTCTCCAAACAACCCAACGGGAAACTCTCTCGTCAAGGAAGATATTGAAGCAATTCTCAATAATTACTTCGGTTTAGTTGTGATCGACGAGGCATATATTAACTTTTCACGCTACCGTTCTTTCACACAGGAATTGAGTGATTATCCCAATCTGGTCATTATGCAAACGATGAGTAAGGCCTGGGGACTGGCTGCATTGCGGATCGGGATGGCATTTGCCTCCGAAGAAATTATTGAGGTAATGAATAAGGTGAAACCACCTTACAATATCAACCAGGCTTCGCAGGAGCTTGCCTTGCAGGCACTGGAAAATGTTGACCAGGTAAACGAAATGATCCGTGAAATTGTAAGGCAAAGAGATGAACTGGAAAAAAATCTGAGGCAATTGCCGCAGGTGTTGCACATATTTCCATCCGATGCTAATTTTTTATTGGTAAAAGTGAATGATGCAAAGGGGATCTACAATTTCATGCTGGAAAAGGGAATTGTATTAAGGGATAGAAGTCGCGTGGAGCTTTGTGCAGGTTGTTTGCGTATTACCGTGGGTACCGCATCGGAAAACGAACAATTGGTAGCTGCGTTAAAAAGTTATCACTAAAAGTGAAGGGAGTTAACCACCCGAAACTTAATTGATGTTTGGAGAACCCGATTGAGTTAAAACAACTAATTTCAGTCCTCATTTCTTTATTAAACCAACGAATCATGAAAAGCGGAAGAAAATTACTGACTCTTGTCTTTGTTGTTGTCGTATTCGTCATCGCCTCTGCTTTGAAGAAAGAAGCGGCGATATATGCAGAGAGGGATAGTTCTATTAGTTTACCCGATGGTTTCTCAGCAAGCTTGTTTGCAGAAAAACTCGGGCGTGCAAGGCATGTTGCTGTTCATCCCAAAGGGAATGTGTATATCAAATTGGGTCGTGCCCGCGACGGGAAGGGCATTGCTCGTTTACGCGATACCAACAACGATGGCAAAGCGGATGATTCTATGTTCTTCGGTGATTATGGTGGCACCGGTATTGCTATTAAGAACGACTATCTCTATGCAAGTTCCGATGATGATATTTACAGATACAAATTGGATGATAAAGGCGAAGTAGTGAACCCCAATTCACCCGATGTAATTGCAAGTGGATTGTTCCGCAGAGGTGGGCATCACAGTTCGAAATCCATAACACTCGATAACGATGGCAATATCTATGTAAATATTGGTGCTCCTTCCAATATTTGCCAGGAAGATCCGGCAAAAGCAAACCCTTGCCAGTGGCTCGAAAAATCGGCTGGCATCTGGCAGTTCAGGGCAGATAAGCTTAACCAAAAGCAGGAAGATGGGATAAAATTCGCGACGGGCCTTCGTAACGTAGTTGGTTTGGATTGGAATAACGAAGTAAACGAGTTGTATGTAACACAGCATGGACGTGATTTGCTTTACCAGAATTATCCCCAGTATTATGATCAGAAAGCAGGAGCAGAGAATCCTGCGGAAGAAATGTTCCGCATAAAAAAAGGTGGAGACTACGGATGGCCTTACTGCTATTACGACAACGATAAAGAAAAGAAATTGCTAAACCCGGAATACGGAGGCGATCGTGCCAAGGAAGGAATTTGCGCCGATAAAGAAAAATCAATCGTTCAATTCCCCGGGCATCTTGCTCCGAACGCCCTGCTGTTTTATACCGGGAACCAATTTCCTGCCCGATATAAGAATGGTGCATTCATTGCATTTCATGGTTCCTGGAATCGTTCTCCCGAACCACAAGCGGGATATTTTGTAGTATTTGTTCCATTTAAGAATGGAATGCCCAGCGGTAAATGGGAAGTGTTTGCCGATGGATTTGCAGGGGAGAATGTGAATCGCGCGAAGTATCGTCCATGCGGTTTGGCGCAGGCGCCCGATGGTTCGATTTACGTGACGGAAGATAATGTAGGAAATGTTTGGAAGATCAGTTATAAGAAGTAGCCGTGAGCTACCAGCTATGAGCTATTTGCTGTTATTGGGAAATTTTGAGGAAAAGAAATGAGTATAAATTTTACTTTAAACTCGTAGCTCAAAGCCGACAGCCTGCAGCTTAAAACTACTTTTTTTGTTTTCAATAAAATTGTCAATATGATTCGAAGATTTCTTCTGGTAGTTATTCCCTCTTTTATTCTTTTGAATTCGTTTAAACAACCGAGGCAGGGCGGAGTGAGTAAGGCTACTATGGAGAGAGGAAAGCATGTGTACGATTTGGTTTGCCTCGCATGTCACCAGGCCGATGGAGGCGGAATGCCACCTATGAACCCTCCGCTTATTAAAACAAAATGGGTGTTGGGTAATAAAAAGGAGCTGATAAAAATTGTATTGAAAGGATTGAAAGGCGGTGAAATAGAAATCAACGGTGAGACCTTTAACAATCCCATGCCGGCGCAGGAAGCGGTATTGAACGATCAGCAAATCGCCGATGTTCTTACCTATGTACGCAATAGCTTTGGCAATAAGGCAAGCGCAGTGACGGTGGCGGAAGTGAAGGCGGTGAGGGGGAAGAAGTGATTCAGTGTTGGTGCTTCGGAAAGTGGAGGAGGGTTTTGAATATGTAGGAAGGTATACAGAATACAGAATATAGAATACAGAATATAGAATACAGAATATAGAATATAGAACATAGAATTTAGAATATAGAATGCAGAGTTCCTCAAAGAGCGCGATGAATGATAATTAATTTATTCATTCATTAAATCAGGAAACATGGAACCGGCAAAATCTTTCGAAGATCTAAAACTATGGCAGAGAGCTCATCAATTTGTACTAGCAGTGTATGCATATACAAGCACATTTCCCAGGGAGGAGATGTATGGCCTGCGGCAACAGTTTAGGCGGGCAGCCGTATCGATTGCAGCTAATATTGCGGAGGGGTTTAAGAAAAGAAGTAAACGAGACAAAGCTAATTACATGAATATTTCTCAAGGTTCTTTAGAAGAGTGCAAGTATTTCGTTGTACTCTCCCGTGATTTGGGTTTCGGGGAAAACAACCATTTGAGACTGCTTGCCGACGAAGTAGGAAGAATGTTGTCCTCCTACTACAATGCAATTAAATCATCGGTCAAATAAAAGTCATAATCAAATGCCCAGCTCCGTATTCTGTATTCTAAATTCTATATTCTGTATTCAATATATTCCAAACTCATTTCCCAACTTTTCTAACTCACTACTTCTTTCAAATGAAACGCATTCTTTTTATCGACCGCGACGGAACACTGATCAACGAAGCACCACCTACTTACCAACTCGATTCATTCGAAAAACTTTGTTTTTACCCGGGTATGTTCGAATATATGGGAAGAATCGCCCGTGAACTGGACTATGAACTGGTAATGATCACCAACCAGGATGGACTGGGAACGGAAAGTTTTCCCGAGAATACCTTCTGGCCGCTTCACAATCTTGTGATGAAAAGTCTCGAAGGCGAAGGAATCAGGTTTAGCGAGGTATTAATCGACAAAACCTTTCCCCATGAGAATGCACCTACACGAAAGCCGGGAATAGGGATGGTGACAAAATATCTCAACAATCCCAATTACGATATTGCTAATTCTTATGTTATCGGCGATCGCATAACCGATGTGCAGCTTGCAAAGAACATGGGATGCAGGGCAATTTGGTTGAACCCCGATCCAAACCTGGGAGGAGCAGAAATTAAAGACAAAGCCGAGGAATTGCGCAAGTCGACCGTTGCGCTCGAAACCACCGAATGGAGCGCTATTTATTCATTTCTGAAAATGGGACTTCGGCATGTTATTCACGACCGCAATACCAATGAAACAAAAATTCATATCGAACTCAACCTGGATGGCAGCGGAAAAGCAGATATACATACCGGTTTAGGATTTTTTGATCACATGCTCGACCAGATTGCGCGCCATGGTAAAATGGATCTGCTGGTAAAAGCGAATGGTGATTTGCATATCGACGAGCATCACACGATTGAGGACACGGGAATTGCGCTGGGGGAGGCATTTGCTAAAGCGTTGGCTGATAAGCGAGGAATGGAACGTTATGGGTTTGCATTGCCCATGGATGAGGCCGATGCGAAAGTGCTGATTGATTTTGGAGGACGAAACTGGATTGTATGGAATGCCGAATTCCGCAGGGAAAAGATAGGAGAGATGCCCACTGAAATGTTCTTTCATTTCTTCAAGTCGTTTAGCGATGCGTGCAGGTGCAATCTTAACATTGAATGTCGTGGCGATAACGAACACCATAAAATCGAAGCCATCTTCAAAGCATTTGCCAAAGCCATTCGCATGGCGGTGAAAAGAGACCCGATGAGTAATTATCTTCCCTCTACCAAGGGAGTTTTATAGAAGCGTAACGTTCCCGGGCAAATTTTGCCGGCTTTTATTCACAAGCTGATCATCGAATCAGGAAAACCTATCGATGCCTAAAAAATCAATTGGTTCCTTTGTACTACCGCTGGTGGCAAGGTCGCACATTATTTCACCCACAACACTGGCAAACTTGAAACCATGCCCGCTAAAACCTGCTGCGACGACTACATCTTTGTCGTAACCGGGCAAATAATCCAGAATGAAATTTTCATCGGGGGTATAAGTGTAAAGGCAGGTCTTCATAGAAATTATAGCATCGAATCCATCGGGGATATATTTATTGAGCGCATACATAATATTTGCCTCATCTAGCTGGCTTGTGCTTCTATTAACGCGGTCGGGGTCCGAAACGATTCCTGGAGCATGATGCGCAAGCTTCAATCCTATAGGCGCGCCAAAAACGGCGGAGGGCAAAATGGGAAAGCCATAATAGATACCCGGTTTCTGCGGATCGGCAATTGTCCAACAGGGAAAATTTCCCAGCTCAAATGCATCCCATCTTTTGGGTTTCACCCATGCTACCACCTGGCGTGTAACTTTCAGGTTTTTTGAGAGAGAGGGAATCATCTTCGCTGCCCATGCGCCTGCCGTGATCACCAGTTTTTTGCATTGATAAGTTGTCTTGTCTGTTTTCACGGTAATTAAATTGCCGCTTCTTTTCCATTCAATCGTTTTTTCCCTGGTATGAATCGTTGCGCCGAGTTTTAGCGCCAGCTCGGAATACAAAAGTATAGCTCGTTCGGGAGTAAGAAAACCCGCATCAGGTTCGATGAGTGAGGCAAAATCGGCCGGAGTATTGAATTGAGAATATACAGATGACTTGCCGGATTCCTTTAACTCTTTTATCTCTACTTTGTATTTTGTTGAAGATTCCCTGACGCCTTTAATTAAAAGATGACCTGGCTGACCAAAATAGAGCAGACCAGTTTTGTAATAAACTTTTGAACCACTGGTTTCTTCCAAATGTTTCCAGTTTTTATAAGCCGATTCCAGTAAGGGAACATAATCGGAATGTTCGAAATAGGCTTTGCGGATGATACGGCTCTGCCCTGCATGCGACCCGTGTTCGTGCGGAATATCGAATTGTTCAAGCCCGAGAACCTTAACTCCCTGTTTGGCGAGGTAATAACAGGTGGCCGATCCCATGCTTCCTACGCCCAATACAATTACGTCAAAATTCTTTTCGGAATTATGGACCGACTGCTGCGCCTGCCAATTTACTTGTTGATATAAGTTTTCCAAAGGCGCTGTTGCTCCTAATGCAGATAGTTGAACCGTTTGTTTTACGAAATCTCTTCTCTTCATGAGACAAGAATTAACATCAAAACAATGTTGAAAGCTATGCCAATGTGATGATCGATATTTGGTTGGCCTAAAGAATAAAACATCTAGTCATCTATACCTTATTCCTCCTTTCATTACCAAAACAATTTTTCTTATTTGACTGATGTTGGCTGAAGGATCTCCTTCCACTGCAACGAGGTCGGCCAGCAGTCCCTTTTGAATTCTTCCAATCTTATCTCCATACCCAAACACATCTGCATTAACGCTGGTGGCAGATTTCAAAACATCAAAAGGTTTCATGCCGTATTCTACCATCAATTCCATTTCTCTCGCGTTATCGCCGTGTGTGTAAACTCCCACATCGCCGCCCATACAAATAGTAACACCTGTTTGCATGGCCAATTGGAACATTTTTCTTTTAGCGGAAACACGTTCCGGCTCAGGATTACTTCCTTTTTTCCATCCCCTGTATTGTTCAACGGCCTCGGTAGCAGAAAGAGTAGCGCAAAGTGCAACGCCTCTTTCCTTCATCAATTCAAGTACTTCTTTTGTAGCGTCATCGCCATGTTCAATAGTGTTGACCCTTGCCAGCACGGCTCGTCTTATTCCCTCGGCCGTTGTGGCGTGTGCGACCACTTTTCGGTTACTACTCTGCGCTATTTGAACAGCTACTATCAGTTCATCCACAAGAAAAGCGGGTCTTGCCTCCTCATCGCGTCCCCAGCGGTAATCGGAATAAATCTTTATTACATCGGCGCCCTTGCTTATTTGAGTACGAACCTCCGACGCCATTTCGCTGGTATTGGATACTTCTGCGGCTCCCTGATGCAGTTCGATGTCGGGCGAGGCAGGTTTGGGAGCATAAGTGCCTTTTGCTACAATTGCTTTTGTGGCAACGATCATGCGCGGGCCGGGTATTAATTCTTTTTCGATAGCCTTCTTCAAGCCTGCATCGTCGTAAGCAGCTCCTTCGGTGCCCAGATCGCGAACTGTTGTGAAGCCAGCCATTAAAGTGGCTTTTGCATGATTTACCGCCCTGGCGGTGCCTTCGGCACGTGATTCTTTCAGCACCTGGTCCTCCCATACCGTTTCGTTGTAGGGATGAAGGAAAAGATGTGAATGTCCTTCGATTAACCCAGGCAGCAAGGTGGTATTCGGAAGGTCGATAATGCGTGTGTCGGCAGGTAATTTAAATCGCATGGGCCCGGCTTCAACTATTGTATCTGCCTGTATCAAAACAACCCAGTCGTTGTGCATTTGTTGTCCATCGAATACGCGGGCGGGTTTTAACAAAGTAAATGGAGCCTGGGAGAAAATAATTGTCGAAACCAGCAAGCAAAAACAAACGATGAATAGATGTTTCATGACAGCTTCATTTAAAATTGAATTTTTCATAGCGGCTTTGGGATAAGTTTTTAGAATACCAAGCGAAGGTATTTGTGTTTGTTTCTATAATAAAACATCCCTCAGCTCAGCTTTTTTATCGAACATGGCTTTTGCGAAGGGGCAAAGCGGGATTATTTTTATGCGATGTGCCCGCGCAAACTCAACCGCTGTTTTAAGTAATTGTAGTCCAACCCCTCTTCCCTCGAGCGAAGGGTCCACCTCAGTATGTTCAATAATCATTTTATCGAAGGAGGGTTTGGTATACACCATTTCGGCCAGCAGACTGCCATCCTGCCCAACATAAAATATGCCCTTGCCACCTACCTGTTTGTGCTGAATTACCATGAAAGTATTTTATAGTTTGAAGAATATTTTCTTTTTGTACAAGAAATAACAGAGGGCCCATTCCAATGCAAATATGCAAAGAGATGTTATGAAAGGCATAATCGTGTTCGGAACGGATATTATTTCCATTAAACCGTTGGTAATAGCGGAAACATAACCATTGAACCACCGGTGACCGACGATTTCAAAAAACAAGTAAATGAAGATGGAGTTCATTCCGACAATTGTAAAAAATTCAAGATGGCGGCGATGCTTTTTAATATCTATCCACCAATAACAAAATGCGAGAGCAACCAGGCAAAACCCTAGAGCAGCGAGCGTGAACGAACTGGTGGCAATTCTTTTAATGATGGGTGTTATGTGGAGCAAGTCGAGCCCAAAGCCTATTACCAGGCAAACGATGGCCCAAAAGATTAAGGGGCCGATCTTTTTGTTTTTTTCAATTAATATTCTTCCTGCCAATGCCCCTGCAATAGTATGCACTGAAGTGGGAATGCAGTTGATGGCTACCCAGCCGTCGCTATTAATTTTGTTCATGAGCAGCAGGTCCATATAATTGCCAAAATTGTGTTGATCGGTAAAGGGTTGATCGAACGTGGGAATGTTGGTGAATCGATATAAAACTTCGGTCAATAAAAGTAAACCTATACAGGTTATTATTTGAGCGGGTATTTTCCAATTAAAAATCAGGAAAGCGATCAGCGTGGTAAATGATAGTTGTGTGAGTACATCCCAAAGTTCGAAAGATAAGCCCCCGGGTCTTACCGCATAATCCAGCACTCCCCAAAAGAAAAGCCATCCACAACGCTTCAGTATCTTACGGAAAGATTGGTTCCAGCTATATCCCAGTTGTTTTTGTTTGTTAATTGAGTAAGCAAGAGCTGTTCCTGCGATAAACATGAAGCCGGGTTGAATAAGATCCCAGAATCGCAAACCATTCCAGGGGTGGTGAAAAAACTGTTGTATGAATTCATTAAGAAAGCTTCCCGTGGTTGCAGTTGAAAGATGTTCGTACAGGCCCGTACTTTCCAATGCCAGCAATACCATAATAAAACCACGCAAGAAATCGAGCGAAAGCAATCGTTGTGCGGGGTTGGTGGCATTGTTGAGCATACCGGCGGACCATTTGTAAGGAAAGTTAGGGTTTTAACTCACGCCGATTGTATAATTGATAATGTTTCCGGGCAGATGATGGTAGATATTTTTCTATTCCGGGTGGAAATAATAAGGATGCAGTTTATCGAGGAAGCGTTCATCGCGCATGCCTGTTCTGTTGAAAAGGATTACAGCGCCCAGGTTTTTATCGGGGTAGATTCGTAGTTCACAATAGTATCCGCCGCCTCCACCTGCATGGGTAAAAAAAGTTTGCCCGTTAATAATTCCTTTGAACCAAGAAAGACACATACCGGTGGCCTTTCCACCGTTGGTGAAGTTTTCCGTAAACAATTTTTGCCGATATTCTTCTGATAGGAGCCGGTTGTTGGGTCTTAATAATTCTTGTCCATATTTGCCAAGTGCATTGGCAGTACCTATTAAACCTCCGTATGCGTTGCCGTTAACATAAAAATTGTGAAATGGTTTCCATCCGCGTTGCGACCTGGCCATATACTTGCTCTTGTTCATGAAGATGCCGAGGATGAGATTGCTAAAGCTCATTCTCTTGTGATACCCCGTTGCAAGATGTTCTTGTTGGTGAATGCGGAAATCAAGTTCGCTTTCGCTGATGTCGATCTTCCGGATGATATTTTCTCGTATATAATCCTCGTACGGTTGGGTACTTAGTTTTTCAACAAGCATCCCCAGAAGGATATAGCCAAGGTTGGAGTATGCAAATTTTTCGTTAGGCCGACCTGTTGTTTTTTTATTTTTTTCGAAGATATTCCTGAAGAAATCTTTTTCGTCGAACAAAGGGTGCTCCTGTTCGAGATGAATCCAACTCAGGGGAATCGGGTTAGGGATGCCGGCCGTATGGTTGAGAACCTGTTTAATGGTTATATCGGGACCATAGGGAAATTCAGATAAGTATTGTTGGACCGGGTTTTCTATATTGAGTAATCCTTTTTCTGTCAATTGAAGAACTGCAATTGCTGTAAATGTTTTTGTAATGGAATAAAGGTGGTAACTGGTGTTTTCGCTTGCTTCTATTTGCGCATCAATGCTTGCAAGGCCGTAACAGGAGTTTTTTAGAATGCGATCCTGGTTGAATAGAAGGAACAGAACAGAGGGAGTGTGGTGCTTGCTTATTTGGTTGAGTAATATTGTATCGATTTTGTTCATTTGGGAAGGAAAGGGGGCGAGCTCATTAAATACCAAATTAGCAATAATCTTTAAGAATAAATACTGGCTATTTGCTCAACTCGTATAAGGTTTTAGCGCCCTACTGGGCCCCGCCCTCGCACCCCGCCCCCACCTCCCAACCTGCCAATTTTTTGGGTCTGGTTACCGCAGTGTCAAAGTCCTGCAATGAGTAACCCGACATATTTTTGATTCGTTACTCTCAGTCAAGTGGAAAGTTTGGATCAACCCGCCTCCTGTAACCTTCGAAGTCTTACAATCAGCAATCATTGATCAGGATGTAAATTTCGAACTAGTTTAAATCGAAACAATGAGGAAAAAACGTTTTTAAATGGGAAAATTCGGGAAAGAAATGTTGTATTTCCCGGGATGCGGCTGGTAAATTAGGTAATGAGAGAATGAACGCAATGAGACAATTGTTCGCAGCTAAAGTCCAGAAAGAATTACCAGGTAAACCTTTGAACAATTCGGTTTAGCGATTCCGGTAAATACCTTCCTTTTTTTTATAGTTTTTCAGTTTACCAGTAGCTCATCGGATCATCTACCACGCGATAGTTTTCATGCAATCCATCCAACGTCTCCATGTCCTCCGGGGAAATCGAAAAGTCGAAGATGTCGAAGTTCTCCTTTAGTCTATCTCTTTTTGCAGATTTCGGAATTGCAGAAATACCATGCTGGATGTTCCAGCGCAGAATGGTTTGAGCGGGAGTCTTAATGTATTTGGCCGCAATCTTTAGCAGCCGGGGATCACTAAATTTTTTTCCTCTTACAAGAGGAGTGTAAGATTGAAGCTGTATTTGATTTTGCCGGCAGTAGGCGAGCAGGTCTTTCAAATATAAATACGGACTGAATTCCACCTGGTTCAAAGCCGGAATTGTTTCGGCATAGGCTTTTAATTCTTCCAGGAAGGGAATAAGGTAGTTGGCTACCCCAATTGCTCTTACTCTTTTTTCTGCATACAGTTTTTCCAGGGCTTTCCAGGTATCTTTTCGTTTGCCCCTGATGGGCCAATGAACAAGATAAAGATCGATATAGTCAATATTCAACAATTCCATGCTCCTGTCGAAAGCACGGAGTGCAGAATCATAGCCCTGGTCGCCATTGGCAACTTTAGTGGTCACAAAAATTTCTTCTCTTGCAATACCACTCTTTCGAATTGAATTGCCCACTTCTTTTTCGTTTCGGTACATAGCCGCCGTATCAATAAGTCGATAGCCTATTTCCAATGCATCCGTTACTGCTGCTTCTGCCTCCTTATCGTACATATCGTAAACGCCCAGTCCCAGTAATGGCATGCGCTGGCCGTTGTTTAAGGTGACGTATGGTTGGGTGGTGTTCATGCGTGATGGGGTGTAGAATGGTGGCCGAGGAATGAAGAATGAAGAATGTAGAATGTAGAAGATAGAAGGAAGAATACAGAAGAAAGAATACAGAAGGAAGAATACAGAGGGAGAGAGACGAAGTGAGATTGTCAAAGGCACATCATTCTAATTTCGTTTAGCAATTTGTTACGCCAACTACCTATTCTATCTTCTACATTCTATCTTCTACATTCTACATTCTACATTCTACATTCTATATTCTTCATTCTTCTTTCTTTCTTCCACCTTCTTCCTCCTACCACTTCTCTAATCCCAGCAGTTTCTTTCCCAGCTCCGACAACTCCGCAACTCCATAGCGGGTTTTCTCCCAGTTCCGGGGATCTCCAGGGAAAGCATAACCTTCCGGCGCAATTCTTTCCTGCCAGGATCGAATACGCCATTGACGTAAAGGCTCGTTGTCTTCTTCCGCAGGCATCATCGATATGTATTGCGCAATGCGAACCTTGTTGCCGCTGAGATTAGGACGAATACCATGTGGTTGCAAACTATTAAAGATAAGCAGGTCGCCCGCTTCCATTTTTACCTTATCAAAAGTAAAACCAGTAGTATCGGGCATAAAATGATTGCGGTCTGCCGGCTGCGTTAGTTTCCAGGTATCGTAGTTCCGGAACAATTCGGGAATACACTGGAATCCTCCCATATTTTCATCGGTTTGATCGGCAAGTGCAAGCACACCCTGTACATTGACAGGTTTTGTTTCGGGATCATAATCCCAATGTATAAAGCCCTTGTATTCGAAGCCCGGACGAATCGGGAAATTCAAATTGGCCCGGTCAATAGTTACCCATAATTTTTCTGTACCCCATATATCAACAAAGGCATCATATACTCTTTGCATTTGGCGATTGTTCCAGAGATGCTGGTTATTGTACACTTCTACCATACCGGTGTTGGTAAGTTCTTTCATTTTCATTTCTGCCCGGGGAGGCGTGTACCATGTTTCAGGATTGTTGGGATCTTTCTCTTCAAATTCCCATAAAAAATCTGCCGTGCCCCTTGCCTGCTCTTTAGGGACAGCGTTTTTTATAACAATATACCCATTGTGTATCCAGAACTTCCAGTCGTCCTCGCTTAATACACGCAAGGGTTTTCCGTTGCTTCGATCGTTCAGTTTAACGGCGCTGCTTTTCGCAGTAGAAGGATTGCCGGGTATGTCTTTATGAGCATTTTCGGGCATCATGGTGGGTGCCATTGTTGGCGCCATGCTAGGTTGGTTCATATGGCGAAAGTTTGGTTTATAAGTTACGATTTGTATTCCGGTAACACAGGGTAGGATCACAAAAAACTTATGAAGCTTCAGTTGGAGCGAAGCTGTTTATACCGATTTGTTTTGCATCATGGCCCAGGAATAGAAGAGCTTTACAGGGTCGATTGCTTACCCGGCAAAACCCGTCGGTGCTTTGATGCCTGCATCTCTTGGGCTTGAATGGAGACGGGGAATAAAGAGGATGAATATGCTTTTCCATTTCGCTGGTTTTGTTTCAAATCAAAAATAATCACAGTGAGAGCCGGTATTCTACGCCTCCAATACCTAATATTTGTTCTATATTGACATTTATTCCATATTTTTAGCTGAAAAAGTATAAAATAGGTCAAATGCCAAAGGCCCGGGTAAAATTTGAAGAAGTGCATGCCGACCTTGGCCGCTCGTTTCGAATACTACTTACTCCCAACCTGAACGATATCTTTTATTGGCATTTTCATCCCGAATACGAAATCGTTTTCGTGGAAGGAGCCAGCGGTACCCGCCATATCGGCGATCATATTTCGCGCTATCACAACGACGACCTTGTTTTTATAGGTCCCAATATTCCTCATCTCAATTTTGACTACGGAGTAAAAACAACCTGCGAAACAATAGTGGTACAAATGAAAGAAGATTTTTTAGGGAAGGAGTTTTTGCAGGCACCCGAGATGAGCGCTATTCGCGAATTGTTCGAAAAAGCAAAGTATGGCTTGTCGTTCCCCGGCGAAACAAAGCGCATCGTGGGCGAACGATTGAAGAAGATGATCCGGCTTTCCCATTTCGAGCAATTAATGGAATTGCTTCACATTTTTCAAATACTCGCCACGAGTGAAAAAGATGTCCTCAACCCAAGACCTGTAAGCAGCGAAGCAAACAGGAAAGATAAGGGCCGTATCGAGAAAATTTATCAGTACGTGGAGGAACATTACCGCGACAAACCCGATTTGAAAGAGCTTTCAAAATCGTGCAACCTTAGCGCCGCAGCATTCTGCCGTTATTTTAAGAAGATGACAAAAATGACTTTTACCGAATTTGTCAACCAATACCGGATTACACAGGCGAAGAAATTGCTATTGCAACAACACACCGTAACGGAAGCTTGTTACCAAAGCGGCTTCGATAACCTCTCGCATTTCAACAAAACGTTCAAAAAACTGGTGGGGGAGAATCCGTCAAAGTTTAAGAGTCGTGAATCGTGAATCGTGAGTCGTGAGTGGGTTGCTGTATCCAGGAATTTATTCACGATTTCTACCAACTTCATTGGGGGCAGGCCGATTCACGATTCACGATTCACCACTCACCCCTCCATCAACCTCTTCAACCGTTCAAACCCTTCCGGCCATAACCCCAATCTCGAAGCACTATTGATATGCCCGAGCCTGTCCATCATCACCAATTCACTACCCCAATTCTTTGCAAAATATTGGACACGCTCTACAGAAACATATTCATCGTTGTTACTGCTAATAACAATGGAAGGAAAAGGGAGCGTAAACAAGGGCATCGGGGTAAAGCCCGTGGTTCCTTCGGGATAGTTCGGCGCTTCCGTATCGCTTGGAGCTACCAGCAATGCGCCTTTGATAACCCGTTTATATTTTTCAGCCCATTTTACGGTAGTACAGCAGGCAAGGCTATGTGCCACTAGGATCACCTGGTGGTGCGGATAAAGTGCAAGGGTATCATCAATTCTTTCTGTCCAATCGTCGCAAACCGGCGTATTCCAGTCGTCTTGCTCAATACGAATAAAGCCGTATTCGTTTTCCCAATAGGTTTGCCAATGTTGTGGCCCCGAATTGTATAAGCCGGGAAGAATAAAGACATCGCTTTTCATCTTGGCTTATTTTTTAAAAGTGAACCCTTTCGGCGCCATCAGCATATCATAATCATACATGTTAATGTAGAGTACAATCGGCTTTTCCAATCCTTCATAGGTAATTTCGTATCTATCCAGCAGGCCTCCACCCATTAATCCATTGGGAGTATCGAAGGGACAGCAACTACCGAGTCGGCGGTATTTTATTAGCTGATTATCGGGTCCCAGCAATGCATTCAGGAATCTTCGTTCGTTAAGCGGGCCTTCGCTGTTGTTCACCCCACCTACTTTTATGGGATTTTTTTCACTATATCCATAACTTGGGTCGTCGCTAACGGACGTAAGTTTAAAAGTTTGCTCGTCCAGTTTCTCGACGGGTGATTTTTTTAAGTTGCGGCTTGAATTACTTGGGGTGGCTTGGGTCGACTTCTTAGACGGGCCGCATGCGCTTACAAAAAATAGTAAGACGATAACGGGGATCGACAGGGGTCTCATGTTGTTAGTTTAAGAGTTGGATGCAAGTATAGGAGTATTTGCACAATTTTTTTTGGCAGAATGAAATTTCAACATCATATTTGCAATTCAATGAAAATAGTTGTTAAAAATATTCAGTGGTGGTGGCATGCAAACTCTTCCGGGGTTCTGTAATGTCATTGCTTTTTTATAAAGTATTCAGAAGGCCCCGAATTGTTTCGGGGCTTTTTGTTTTTAGAGTTTATACGGACAAATGATTGCCGGCTCAGGTAACGAATTAAGTGAATCGTGATCGAAGCGACACTGGCAGGAAATTGAGCCGGGCGAAAAAAGACAATATGAAAAAGATTCTTATAAAAACGAGTTGTAAAAAATTGCTGGCCGATGTGTTCACCCCCGTCGGTATTTACCTCCGTCTTCGCGATCGTTTCCGCGATACCGTATTGCTCGAAAGTACCGATCATCATGCAGCCGAAAACAGTTGGTCGTTCATTGGCATTAATGCTATTGCGGGAATGGAAATTAGTTCTCTCAAAAGCATCGAGTTTAAATTACCCGCACAAAAACCCGAAAGGATAGAAATTGCTCATAGCAAAGAGGTACCTCAGCTTTTATTCGATTTCATGAACCGCTTCGAAACCAGCAGCGATTGCAGGGAAGCCAAATTTGCCCAGGGTTTGTATGGATATACCTGTTTCGATGCGGTCCAGTTTTTCGACGATATAAGTTTTAAAAACCGCAACTCACCGGCCGCTGCTTCGCCGATTCCATTAATGCGTTATCGATTGTATCAATACATCATCGCCATTAATCACCATAAAGACGAACTTTTTATTTGCGAAAACCAGATAGCCGGTGTTGAAAGCGAATTGCAGGTGGTGGAGAGTTTGATACGTAGTAAAGACGTGCCGGTATTTCCATTCCGCCGAAAAGGAAATGAAACTTCCAATATGAGCGACGCGGAATACATCGAAATGGTGAAGAAAGGAATTGCCAGTTGCTTCCGCGGCGATGTGTTTCAGATTGTATTGAGCCGTCGTTTTGAACAATCCTTTACCGGCGATGAATTCAATGTGTATCGTGCCTTAAGAAGTATTAATCCCTCTCCTTATCTTTTCTTTTTCGATTACGGCGATTATAAATTAATGGGCTCTTCTCCCGAAAGCCAACTGATCATTAATAACGGCAAGGCCGTGGTTCACCCAATTGCCGGAACCTTCAAAAGAACGGGCGACGACGAAGTGGATCAGCAGGAAGCAGAACGATTGCTAAAAGACGCAAAAGAAAATGCGGAGCACGTAATGCTGGTAGACTTGGCACGTAACGACCTGAGCCGGGTTTGCGAAGAAGTAAAAGTGGCCCATTACCGGCAAGTACAATACTATAGTCACGTTATCCATCTTGTAAGCGAAGTAATCGGCAAGGTAAAGCCCGCCTCAAATCCGTTTGAACTGATGGCAAAAACCTTCCCCGCCGGCACCCTCAGCGGAGCACCTAAAATAAAAGCGATGCAATTAATCGATACATACGAGCCTACTTCACGCAGCTATTATGGAGGAGCAATTGGTTTTATGGGATTCGACGGAAGCTGCAACCACGCCATCATGATCCGAACCTTCTTGAGTAAGAATAATACACTGATTTACCAGGCGGGCGCCGGAGTAGTGGCGGCAAGCAAACCCGAAAACGAATTGCAGGAAGTGAATAACAAACTCGGTGCCTTGAAAAAGGCAATTGAATTCGCCGAATCAATTGAAGCGACCAGGGCCGGAATCTAATAGCCAAAACAAAAAACACGAAGCAACACAACATGAAGATCCTAGTTTTCGATAATTACGATTCATTCACCTACAACCTGGTTCACCTGGTGGAAAAGATATTGCATCAAAAAGTGGAAGTGTACCGCAACGATCAGTTTCCACTCGAAAAAGTAAAAGACTACGATAAAATCATTTTATCGCCGGGGCCGGGCATACCCGAAGAAGCCGGCTTGCTTTTGCCACTTATAAAAGAGTATGCTTCCTCTAAAAGTATTTTAGGAGTTTGCCTCGGCCACCAGGCAATCGGGCAGGCATTTGGCGGTACCCTCGTGAATTTAAGTACGGTGTATCACGGAATAGCTACGAACTGCGAGTTAAGCGCCTCGAGTCCCTTGTTTGCCGGTTTGCCTTCTACCATAGAAGTGGGGCGTTACCATAGCTGGGTGGTAGATAAAAAAGATTTTCCCGCCGATCTTGAAATAACCGCTGAAGATGAAAATGGATACATAATGGGTTTGCAACACCGGCGATTCGATGTACAGGGAGTTCAGTTTCATCCCGAGAGCGTGTTGACTCCGCGCGGAGAAGACATTATGCGAAACTGGTTAAAACAATAAATACAAAAACCGGAATGAAAAAGATATTGCAGTTATTATTCGAGCACAAAACCCTCGGCCGCGGGCAGGCAAAAGAAGTATTGCTGAATATTGGCCGGGGAGTTTACAATGAACACGAGATTACTTCTTTCATGACAGTATACCTCATGCGCAGTATTACGATTGAAGAATTGCAGGGATTCCGCGATGCATTGCTCGAACTTTGTGTACCGGTGGATATGCAGGAATACGAAGTAATGGATATCGTAGGCACCGGGGGCGATGGAAAGAATACTTTCAATATTTCAACACTTGCCTGTTTTATTGTGGCCGGCGCAGGACAAAAGGTAGCCAAACATGGCAACTACGGCGCATCGTCTATCAGCGGAGCTTCCAATGTAATGGAACAACTGGGATACAAATTCAAAAACGATCAGCAACGGTTAAAGAAAGAAGTAGAGGAGGCCGGCATCTGTTTCTTACATGCACCTTTGTTTCACCCGGCCTTGAAAACGGTTGGCCCTATCAGGAAAAACCTGGGCGTTCGTACCTTTTTTAATATGCTGGGTCCCATGGTAAACCCTGCCAGCCCTGCCTATCAATTGGTGGGGGTGTATAATCTCGAAATGGCTCGTATCTACAATTATCTTTTGCAGCAAACCGGCAAAGCATTTACCATCATTCACGGGTTGGATGGATACGATGAAATTTCACTGACCAACGACACTAAAGTTATCACCAACGAGGGTGAAAAGCTGATGACTCCCGAACAATTGGGAAAACGGGCTGTTAGCGCAACAGATATTTACGGAGGTAATTCGGTTGAAGAAGCAGCTAAAATTTTTGCAAGGATATTGAAAGGAGAAGGAAGCTGGGCGCAAAATGCAGTGGTATTGGCAAACGCTGCCATGGCCCTGCATTGCACGGGGCAATATAAAAAATATGAAGATGCGTACGCTGCCGCGGTCAACAGCCTTGAAAGCGGCAAGGCACAACAGGCTTTACAAAAATTGATATCGTTACAATGAGCACCATACTCGATAAAATTGTTGCCGCAAAAAAAGTGGAGGTAGAGAAATTCAAACCCCTTAGCAGTATTCAGCGTTTTGAGAAAGAAGGATTCTTTTGGAACTTTACCAATCGATCGCTTAAACAGAGTTTGTTAAAGGAGGGAAGCACAGGTATTATTGCCGAATTCAAAAGGAAAAGCCCGAGCAAGGGATGGTTTGTGAACCAGGATTTGGAAGTAGAACCTGTAGTTCGTCCCTACAACGATTATGGCGCTGCCGCCATTTCAGTTCTTACCGATAAAGAGTTTTTCGGAGGGGATCTCGACGATCTTATTCAAACCAAGATCATTACAGATGTGCCGGTGCTGCGGAAGGACTTCATGATCGACCCCTGGCAGATTGCAGAGGCTAAAGCATTTGGCGCCGACGTAATTTTGTTGATTGCTGCCTGCCTTACGCCGGCGGAAGTGAAATCGATGGCTGCTTATGCAAATGAGATCGGGTTGGAAGTATTACTCGAATTACACGAGGAATCGGAACTGGATCATATCTGCGACGAAACCGGCATCATCGGTATCAACAACCGTAACCTGAAAACTTTTGAAGTAGATATTGAAAGAAGCTTACGCATGGCCGAAAAAATTCCGGCGAGTAAAATAAAAGTAGCGGAGAGTGGAATAAGCAGTATCGACAATATCAGCCTGTTTCGCCAAAATGGTTTCAAAGGTTTTTTGATAGGAGAAAATTTTATGAAAGAGAAAGATCCCGGTGAGGCGTTTAGGAAATTTGTGGGGGAGATGAAGAGCGTGAGTGGTGAGTGTGAGTAGAAAGCGTGAATCGTGAATCGTCAATCGTCAATCGGCGTGCTAATTTTTTGAACTCAACTCACGATTCCCGACTCACGATTCATGACCACCCACTCCCTACTCACCACTCACCACTAAACCTTAAGTTCTAACGATCCAATGCCAGCATAACCAACACTTAAAATCAAAGTACAAATGAGAATCAAAGTATGCGGCATGACCCAACCCGAACAGGTAGAACAATTGGCCGGAATGGGGGTTTCTTTTGCAGGATTTATTTTTTATCCAAAGAGTCCGCGTTATGTTTTCAAAAATATGACTACCACGCAGATTCGGAAGGAGAATAGTATCAATAAGGTCGGGGTGTTTGTAAATGCCAGCATCGAAGAGGTATTGCATATGGTAGATGAATGCAGGCTTCATATGGTTCAGTTGCATGGCGATGAAAGCCCCAAGTTCTGCGAAAAAATTGCAGATTATGTATCTGTAGTAAAAGCATTTCGATTGAGCGAGAATGATAGCGTGGAATGGATGATTCGGCCTTATATGGAAGTATGCGATATGTTTATGTTCGATACCATGGGCGCGGGATACGGAGGAACGGGGAAAAAATTCGACTGGAATGTCCTTAAGCAGGAAACCATCGGCAAGCCATTTTTTCTTAGCGGGGGAATTGAGCCCGGCGATGAGGAGCGATTGAATGAGTTTGCCAATGAACCCGTAGCAAAAGCTTTGTTTGCTATAGATGTTAATAGCAAGTTCGAAACGAGCCCGGGCGTAAAGGATATGAGCAAATTGAAGGAATTTGCGGGGAAACTGAATGGATGAATTGGATAATGTGACGATGAGATAATGTGATAATGAGATAATGAGATAATGAGATATGGCAGGAGTTAACTAGTAAAACGGATATAAAGCAATAGCACGATGGAAAGAATTGAACCTTACAATGGGAAATACGGACAGGATGTAGTAGAGCTGATACTCGATATTCAACAGAATGAATTCGGCTTGCCCATCACTATCGATGATCAGCCCGACCTGCGGGAGGTAGAAAAGTTTTACCTCCGAAATAACGGAGGTTTTTGGCTGGCAATCGACGACGAGCGGGTAGTAGGCACGATTGCATTAATTGATATCGGAAACAGGCAATCGGCGCTCCGGAAAATGTTTGTGCATAAAGAGTATCGGGGAAAGGAAAAAGCTCTTGCACAAAAGTTAATAAACACCCTGATCGATTGGTGCAGTCAGTCGGGGATCGGGGAGATTTATCTCGGTACCATAGATACTATGATTGCCGCACACAGGTTCTATGAAAAGAACGGTTTTGTGGAGATTGAAAAATTGGCTTTGCCGCCAAACTTTCCAGTCGTAAGGGTCGATAATAAGTTCTTTATGCGGAGTCTGAATCGGGCCAACACTTAAAATCTGCATACCATGATCCAGGTAAGACATGCTACCGGGCAGGATTTACCGCGGCTGCTGGAAATTTATAACGACATTATTTTAAATACCACGGCCGTTTACGATTATGAGCCGCATACGCTTGATATGCGCCGGCAATGGTGGGAAACAAAAAAGTCGCAGGGCTTTCCTGTTTTTGTTGCCGAACAGCAGGAAAAGATTTTAGGCTTCAGCTCCATCGGGCCTTTTCGCGCATGGGCTGCTTACAAGTATAGCGCAGAAAATTCGGTGTACGTAGCTGCAGAGGCGAGAGGAATGGGCGTTGGCAAATTATTGATACCACCGTTGATGGATGCGGCAAAGAAGTTAGGATTGCATACGATCATTGCGGGTATCGATGCAACCAATGAGGCGAGTCTTCGGCTGCACCGCTCATTCGGGTTCGAAGAGGTTGCGCATTTCAAAGAGGTAGGTTGGAAATTTGAACGATGGCTGGATTTGAAGTTTTTGCAGAAAATGATTGACTGAATAATGGCGGATGTAGGAATGGCGGATGGCGAATGCTGCTTATTCGGTGTTCCCGGTGTAAAGACGACCCCCCGAGGGTTTAAGAATATTAGAACTTAGGAAATTCGCCATTCGCCATCTGATAATTCGCCATAAACATATAACGATTTAAATAGCTTAGGAATGATTACAAGAACCACAACCCCCACTCAATTTAAAGGCAGTTTTCAGCAACCGAATATTTTTGGTTACTATGGAAACTTTGGTGGGGCTTATATCCCGGAAATGCTCCATCGCAATGTGGAGGAGTTGAAGAGTCGTTATGTTTCGATAATGTACGAAGATGCGTTTCAGAAAGAGTTTCATTACCTGCTCAAGAACTATGTGGGCAGGCCAACTCCTTTGTATTTGGCGCAGCGGCTAAGCCAGCAGTTCGATACACGAATCTACCTGAAGCGCGAAGATCTTTGTCATACCGGGGCGCATAAAATAAATAATACCATCGGCCAGATATTGTTGGCACAAAAGCTTGGCAAGAAACGAATCATTGCCGAAACCGGCGCGGGTCAGCACGGGGTGGCCACTGCTACTGTTTGCGCATTGAAGGGAATTGAGTGTATCGTGTACATGGGCGAAAAGGATATAGAACGGCAAGCTCCCAATGTAGCTAGAATGAAAATGCTCGGTGCAAAAGTTATCCCGGCTACCAGCGGAAGCAAGACCTTGAAAGACGCTACCAACGAAGCAATACGCGATTGGATCAATAACCCAAACGATACTCATTATATAATTGGCAGTGTGGTAGGGCCGCATCCCTATCCCGATATGGTTGCGCGCTTTCAGAGTGTAATAAGTGAAGAAATTCGCTGGCAGTTGAAAGAAGAAACCGGAACCGAATGGCCTACCCATGTGATGGCCTGTGTAGGAGGCGGCAGCAACGCGGCAGGGGCTTTCTATCATTTCCTGGAAGAAATATCGGTAAAACTTATTGCGGTAGAAGCCGCCGGCCACGGTGTAACCAGTGGCATGAGCGCTGCTACTACCCAATTGGGCAAACCCGGCATATTGCACGGCAGTAAAAGCCTGGTAATGCAAACACCCGACGGACAAGTAGTGGAACCGCATAGTATTTCAGCAGGACTGGATTATCCTGGTATCGGTCCTCTTCATGCTCATTTATACGAAACGGGCCGTGCAGATTTTTTGAGTGCCACCGACGATGAAGCATTAGCTGCTGCATTTGAACTGGCAAAGCTGGAAGGTATTATCCCCGCACTGGAAACGGCCCATGCCCTGGCCGCATTAAAGCAAATGCGTTTTTCCAACAAAGATGTTGTTGTAATCTGCTTGAGCGGAAGAGGAGATAAGGACCTGTCTACTTATATGCAGGCCATGAAGGAGGAATAAAGAGAGATTCTTTTCGGTTAGTAAAGACGGTTGATAAAACATAAACCCTGCGCACCGGCGCCCGAGCAAAAAAATTATGTCACGAATAAAACAACTATTTCAAAACAAATCCAGCAGGATACTTAACGTGTACTGCACAGCAGGCTATCCTGAGCTGGATAGCACACTGGAAGTAATGAAATCGCTTCAGGATAATGGCGCCGATATCATTGAACTGGGGATGCCCTACAGCGATCCCCTTGCCGATGGCCCGGTGATCCAGCAAAGCGGCAGTATTGCTTTGGCCAACGGAATGACCATTGAAAAACTATTTCAGCAATTGCAGGGATTTCGAAAAGATATACAAGTACCGGTAGTATTGATGGGTTATATGAACCCTGTTTTACAATACGGGTTTGAAAAATTTTGTCAGCATGCCGCAGCCTTGCCTGTAGATGGATTGATACTGCCTGATCTTCCCGAGCACGAATTCGAAACCGAATACGGCCCCATTGTTCAGCGATATGGCCTCGATTTCATCTTCCTTGTAACGCCCGAAACCTCCGAAGAGAGAGTTCGTAAACTCGATTCGCTCAGCACCGGTTTCTTGTATGCGGTTTCCTCTTCGTCTACTACCGGTAAGGATAAGAATATGGAAGAAGTAACAGCTTACCTGCAAAGATTGAAAAGTTATCAACTGACCAACCCGGTATTGGTGGGCTTTGGTATCAAAGACAAACCGAGTTTTGAAGACGCATGCAGGCACGCAAATGGCGCTATTATCGGCAGTGCATATATAAAGTCGCTTGAACATTCGGCTGATGTACAAAGGGCAACTGCAGATTTCTTGAGAGGAATTATTTCTTAACCATCAAAACAAATCGGTTTAACTGTGACGCTAACGATAGTGAAATACAACGCAGGCAATATTCAATCGGTACTATACGCTTTGGAGCGAATAGGAGCTTCTGCCCTGGTTACCGACGACCACGAGCAAATCCGTTCGGCCGATAAAGTGATATTCCCCGGCGTTGGAGAAGCAAGCAGCGCCATGCGTTACCTGCGCGAACGAGGTCTCGATAAAGTACTCGTTGGTTTAAAACAACCGGTGCTGGGCGTTTGCCTGGGCATGCAATTGATGTGTGAGTATTCCGAAGAAAACAATACCACATGCCTCGGCATCTTCAACGAGCAGGTGAAACTTTTCCGGCCATCTGTTACCCATAATGCTAATTCAGTTAAGGTGCCGCAGATAGGCTGGAATACCATTTTCAATTTAAAAACTCCCTTGTTTCAAAACCTGCACGAGAATAGCTACTGTTATTTTGTGCATGGTTATTATGCCGCATTGGGTGAACATACCATCGCCACCACCAATTATGTACAACCTTATAGCTCGGGATTGCACAAGGATAATTTTTACGGTGTTCAGTTTCATCCTGAAAAAAGTGCCGCTGTGGGCGAACAAATCTTAAAAAATTTTTTAGCGATCTGATATGGAAATAATTCCGGCAATAGACATCATCGAAGGGAAATGCGTTCGACTAACCGAAGGCGATTATTCTCAAAAAAAAATATACAACGAAAACCCGCTCGAAGTAGCCATGCAGTTTGAAGACGCAGGACTGAACAGGCTTCACCTGGTCGATCTCGACGGGGCAAAAGCGGGAGCCGTAAAGAATTGGAAAGTATTGGAAACAATCGCAGGCAAAACAAAACTGACAATCGATTTTGGCGGTGGCATCAAGCAGGAACAGGATGTGAAGATAGTTTTTAACTCGGGTGCAGCATTGGCCACTGTTGGTAGTTTGGCTGTTAAGAACGAGGAAGAATTTGTAAGATGGCTGATGGTATTCGGCGCAAATAAGTTTTTGCTTGGCGCCGATGTAAAAGATGAAAAAATTGCGGTAGCCGGTTGGCTCGAAAAAACGGATATATGGATATACGACTTCATTGAGAAGTATATCGATAAAGGTGTTCAGCAGTTGTTTTGCACCGATGTGAGCAAAGATGGAAGACTCGAAGGTCCCTCGCTTGAACTTTATAAAAACATACTAAACAAGTTTCCCCAACTGCATTTCATTGCGAGCGGAGGCGTTAGCTCTATGAAAGACCTTGAAGAATTGCGAAGCATTGGCTGCAAAGGCGCAATCGTGGGCAAAGCTATTTACGAAGGACGTATTCAACTCGCAGCACTAAAAAAGTTTAACGATGAACAAAGATGAAGTGAATAAAGTAGCCGTCGACAATGCATTGAAGGGTGGACAGGGTGGTCTTACAAAACGCATTATCCCCTGCCTCGACATAAAAGACGGCCGCACGGTAAAAGGCACCAACTTCGTTGACCTGCGCGATGCCGGCGACCCGGTTGAACTGGGGGCATTGTATGCCCGACAAGGCGCCGATGAGTTGGTATTTCTCGATATTACCGCTACTGTTGAAAAAAGAAAAACCCTCAGCCAACTGGTAAACAAAATTGCGCATCATATCAATATCCCTTTCACAGTTGGAGGAGGAATTAGCAGCGTGGAAGATGTACAGGTATTGCTGCAAAACGGGGCCGACAAAATTTCCGTAAATACTTCGGCTTTTAAAAGGCCTGAGCTGGTACGCGAATTGGAAAAAGAATTCGGAAGCCAATGCGTGGTGCTGGCCATCGATACAAAAAAGGAAGATGACGGGGAATGGTATGTGTATCTAAATGGGGGCAGAACCAAAACAGACACCAAATGCATCGACTGGGCAAAAAAAGCGGTAGATCTAGGTGCGGGGGAGATATTGCTTACATCGATGAATCACGATGGCACTAAGGCGGGATTTGCATTGGGCATTACCAAAACACTTTCTGAAAGCCTGCCGGTTCCGGTGATAGCTTCGGGAGGTGGGGGTACGATGCAGCATTTTGTAGATGTTTTCAACGAAGCTCATGCCGATGCCGCCCTGGCCGCGAGCATATTTCATTTCAAGGAAATATCGATACCTGAATTGAAAACATTTTTGAGAGATAAGGGAATTCCGGTGCGGCTATAGCCAGCGAAGTAAAAGATTAGAACGATATTTGTTGAGGTTTTGTAAAGCAATTTATTTAAGACCTGCCAAAGATGATATGGATCGTTTCGATACTGGCTCTCGTGATTTTTATCTTTATTACGCGCGCTATACAACGCCGGAGAGATGATCGTCGCTCGTACCGTATGGAAAGAAAACAGGAATTGTTCGAAAGAACTTTGGAATCGGTTCGGAAATCAAAGCCGGTGGAGGATATCTCTGATGGCAACGAAGTAAACGGTGAGCATACTTAGTATATTACGGCATTCAACAGCAGCAAATCATAAAATGAAAGTTGATTTCAAGAAATACAGCGATGGGCTGGTTCCCGCCATCATACAGGACTTTAATACTCAAAAAGTGCTGATGATGGGGTTTATGAACGAAGAGGCCTTTAAGAAAACGGAAGAGATAGGTAAGGTTACATTTTATAGCAGAAGCAAAAAACGCTTATGGACCAAAGGGGAGGAGAGCGGCCATTTCCTCGTAGTGAAACAAGTGCTCCTCGATTGTGACCACGATACATTGTTGATAAAAGCAGAACCACTGGGCCCCACCTGTCATACAGGCGCCGATACCTGCTGGAGCGAACGCAATCATAAGGAAGACTTCCTGTATTATCTCGAAGACCTGATTGAACTCCGTAAAAAAAGCTCAGATGAAAAGTCGTATGTACGACGCCTTTTTGGCGAGGGAATCAATAAGATTGCTCAAAAAGTTGGAGAAGAAGCAGTTGAGCTGGTAATCGAGGCAAAGGACAATAACGACGAATTGTTCATGAATGAGGCGGCCGATCTGTTATTCCACTATTTGGTTTTGCTTAACGCAAAAGGATATAATTTGCAGCAAGTGGTGAGCGTTTTACAATCGCGACACGCAAAATAGAATTATTGTTGGCGCGCCGCTCCCGTTTTCAATCTGGTATAACAATGAAAAAATTATTACTCTTAGTTCTATTACCCGGTTTTGTATTTGCCCAAGGCAAGAATGCAGCTCCCGGCTTTTCTATTTCCGGAAAGATAAAAGGGCTTGCAGAAAATGAGGTGATAACGCTTACCGATCTGAATAATGAAAGCGATACGCTGGCCAGGACCCTGGCGAAAAAAGGCGCATTTGTTTTGATGGGTGTTATCAAAGAACCCAATCTTTACCAGGTAAATTTCCATTCCGCACAAAAAAAATTCCTCCTCTTCATGGGAAACGAAAATGTTTCGCTTGAAGGTGACTTGGTGGCAGTTCAGAACTTTTCGGTGAAGGGTTCATCGATCCACAACGACTTTACCGACTTTCAGAAAGTTTTTAACCCCCTGATGATGCGTTTGTCAACGCTCAACCAGCAGATATCCAGCAAGCCCGAATTGCGGAGAGACGATTCGTTAATGCTTGCTTATAAAGCAACCTTCGATGAAGTGAAGAAAGCAATCGACGACTTTGTTAGTACGAGAAACAATTCCCCTGTATCGCCCTTTGTATTGGTAGTTACCAGCGAAATGGAGCAGGACGTGCAGGTAACAGAGCGGCGTTATAAGTCTTTATCGACTGAACAGCAGAATAGCTTTTTTGGCAAGCTGGTATTCGATGAAATTGAAAAAGCAAAGTTTGGTGCTATAGGCACGCAGGCTTTGGAGTTTGTGCAGAACGATACTATCGGTAAGCCGGTGGCCCTTTCCTCATTCCGCGGAAAATATGTGCTGATCGATTTTTGGGCAAGTTGGTGCAGGCCTTGTCGTATCGAAAACCCGAACCTGGTAGCGGCTTACAATCGTTTCAAGTCAAAAAATTTTACGGTATTGGGCGTATCGCTCGACCGCTCGAAGGACGCCTGGATGCAGGCCATCTACGACGACAAACTGGCCTGGACCCATGTAAGCGATTTAAAATTCTGGAACAACGATGTGGCGCAGAAATATCGTATTGCGAGTATCCCTCAAAACTATCTTATCGACCCCGATGGAAAAATCGTTGCCAAAAACCTTCGCGGAAGCGAATTGCATATGAAGTTGTGTGAATTGCTGGGATGCGAGTAGAATTTGACAATTAGATAATGGGCCGACTAGCCAATTGGCCCATTATCTAATTACCTCATTGGCCCATTAAGAATTCACATCCTTCCCCTCCTTCAACTTCTGTATCATATTCTCCACATTATTCTTGTTATTGCTATCTGGTGCAAGGGGCAATGCCTGCTGCGCGAATTTGAGGGCCGATTTGTAATCGCCATTGGCCGAATGCCCGCGTACCAATCCCATTAAAGTAGTGAATTGGTTGGGGTATTTCTGGAAATTCGATTTGAATACCTCGAGTGCTTCTTTGCTCTTCTTCAAAGCAAGCAATTGACGACCGTACTGGTGAATATCTGTCATGCCACCAATGGGCAGCGCCTTCTTCATTATTGCTGCCGCTTCATCCGATCGTCCCAACCTCTCCAATATCTGTGCCTTGGTAGCATGTGTTTGAAACTCCTTGTCGCCTCCAAAAGTAGGCGCAGACGCACTATCGGCCCATTGAAGAGCTTGTTCAAGGTTTACATTTCTTTGCAGGCACCATGCTGCTGCCTGTTGCCAGCTTTCCCATATAAATCCTTTTTCGGTACGCAGTTCCTTACGGAACGATTCAAGCTGGTCTTTTACATAATCTACTTCGATATTGAACGGTATCATTTGCTTTTCCCAGCTCAGGGCAACGGTGGCGCTGTTCTCCGTTTGGTTAAGGAATTCGTATTTCAGCCATTCCACACTTTTTTCGAGTGGTTGAGATTTTACTTTTACACGCAATGCGTCTTCTTTTTCCGAATAATAATAACTGCCCCAGGAACTGGAATTCTTTGAAAAGATCAGGATCGATTCATCGGGATAGTAAGCAAGGAACAGTCCATATTTACCGGCCGGAAGTGCCTGGCCGTTGATTTTAACATCGGTTGAAAATTCTATGGTCGTGTTTTCGTTGGCGCCGGCGCGCCAGGGGGCCTGCTTGCTGTTGCCAAAACCCTGGTCGGTATACCCCGTGTGAACCAATTGCCCCCATATTTTCCCTTCTCTTCCTTTTACACCGGGTCGATCGTAATTGATCAAAACTTTCGTGAGCCCGATCTGCTCGCCCACCACCGCCTTCTTATTACCTCCGCTTGGCGCCACTGTCAGCGGTATTTGTGCAATAAGAGTGGATATGCAGAAGGAAAAACAGAGTATGCTTGCAATTATGCTTTTCATAAAAAAATGTTTAGAATGAAAAGCTAAGCAAGTAAGCAAAGCGGGCAAATAAGAATATGACTAAAGAGAAATGCCGGGGATGAAGGGTTTACTGCAATTGCCGTTTATAAAGTTGAACGGTGTTTTCCAGCCCGAGGTAAATGGCATCGCATACGAGGGCATGTCCTATACTCACTTCCAGCAGCCCATCGATGTGTTGCCGGAAGAATTTCAGATTGTGCAAGTCGAGATCGTGCCCCGCGTTAATGCCAAGTCCCAGTTCTTTTGCGCGAATAGCAGCCGTTCTATAAGGCTCAATGGCCTCGTCGGCCTTGCCTTGGGCGTATTTTCGTGCATACGCTTCGGTGTACAATTCTATGCGATCGGTTCCCGTTTCCGCTGCGCCTTCAATCATATCAATATCGGGATCTACGAAAATACTCACACGAATACCTGCCTTTTTGAACAGCCCGATCATTTCAACGAGATAATCTTTATGTCTGATCGTATCCCATCCATGATCGGAGGTTAACTGACCCTGTGCATCGGGAACCAGCGTTACCTGCTGAGGCTTTGTTTCCAGAACAAGGTCCACAAATTTCTGTTCGCGGCAATTGCCTTCGATATTGAATTCGGTATTGATGATTTTTCGGATGGCTCTTACATCGGAATAACGAATATGACGTTCATCGGGACGAGGATGAACAGTTACTCCATCCGCTCCGAACAACTGAACGTCTATCGCGGCCTGTACTACATCGGGATTATTACCACCGCGACTGTTACGCAACGTTGCAATCTTGTTGATGTTTACAGATAATTTGGTCATGCAGCAAAGATAGTAAAAGGCAAGAGTTGAGTAGTAAGCCTGGCGTTATGTTCACTTCTAATAATAGTAGAATTAACGCTTCTCATTGGCGATTCCCGACTCACGATTCCCGACTCACGATTCACGATTCACGATTCCACCAACTTCATTGGGGACAGCATTCTCTCCCATAACGCAATAAAAAAAGGAGCGGCCAAGTGCTCCTTTCTTTGTTGAAACTTGTATGTAAGGTCGTATTTATGCTTTGTTCAGGCTGCTGGCATGCAACAGTTCGCCGTTGCTATCCAGGATGTGCAAAGAATAAGCTCCGTTGTGTACAGGCATCAATTCGGTAATGGTGGTAACATTGGTTCCCTTCAGCAGGTACCAGGAGAACAATTTGATGATTTGTCCATCTGTATTTGTCATTCGAACAATTACCTGTTTATTCTGACCACTTGTTACTTCCAATGTAACGGAAGTGGAAAAAGGATTCGGCCTCAGGTTCACTTTTGTGAAAATGGTTTCTGTTTGCATGTTTTCAAGGTTCGGTTTAGTAATGGGTGTTTCTTTAGTACCGGCATCACTCAGCCTGCTGATCATGCCCGGTATCTTACTGGTCATTTCGTTCATTTCTTTTTTTACTCCGGCCTGTGGATATATCATGGAAACAGATTTCCTTTGAAATATCCAACACGGTGCCAATGGTTTAAGTCGCTGACAATCAGCGGTTAAATTTTTATTGATGGAATAGATTTTCCTTTTTCGGGATTGATTTTTCTCAAATCTGGAATCCCGATCCGGGTCTCTAATCATTTCTCCAAAGAACGATAAGCAATTACCGCTAAAATGCAGCCTGCGCTGTTTTCAATTGCTGCCAGATAAACTTCAAAGACAGTTTCTTTTTCTTTCCCGGTTATCTTTTTCGCGTCTGTTGCTTCGATAGGTATATGTCGAACAAGGTGCCAAAAAATAAGAAGATGGATCTCAGGTGTTTGAAGAGATGCCAGTTTTTTATTTGCTCTTTTCAATGGAAGGATTCCCCCGAAATGGGAACGGCAAAAAGGAAGAATAAGAGTTTGTATCTAGAATCTTGCCACGAGTTTTACGTTCACGAGGCGAGGAGTAAGGCGATTGGGCATGGCGAAAATAGTATTCGAGAAGTCTTTAATTAAAAGATAGGAGATGGTGTTGTCGCGATCAATCAGGTTAAAGACTTCAAACGAGGCCCAAATGTTTTCGAAACTCCGGAAGGGATTGTGGCTTCGACGGTTTGACTTTTCCGTATCGAGCAACAATACGCTAAAGCCCAGGTCGATCCGGATATAAGGTTCTATCACCAATCCGTTTCTATAGCGAACGCTGCCAGGAATATTATAAGGAAGGTTACTGCCATACAACAAACTCATAAATACCTTCACGTTTTTATTCGTGGAGAGGTAATCCTGCAGAAACATCCCGAATGTAAACAGCCGGTCGGTAGGGCGCCGCAGCCAACCCGCTTCTGTTAAAGTAGAATCAACCGGTTGGTTGAGCGAATCGAGTTTGTAAGAATAATACGTGTCGTTTTCCAGGTCTTCGCGGGTTCGCATAAAGCCAACACTTATCCAACTCTCCGCATCTTTCACCAATTCGCCAAACAATCTTGCCTCGATACCCGCCGCATACGCTTTTGCGCGGTTTTCACCGAAATACCGCAAGCGAACATTATCGATATCGTAGGGAACTACATCCCACATTTTTTTGTAGTAAGCTTCAGTAGTCAGGCGAAATGCCCGATTGCCCGTACGGAAGCTATAGTCCATGCCGCCTGACAGCTGGAAACTCTTTTGCGCTTTAAGGTCTTCATTGATGGTTCCATCGTAACGGCGAAGCTCACGGTAAAACGGGGGTTGCTGGTAAATACCTGCGGCGCCACGGAAAATGATATCACTTCTCCAGTTGCCGGGCTTCCATGCAAAACCAACGCGCGGAGCTAATAATAATTCCCTATTGAGTGTATTGTAGTTGAAGCGTATGCCGGCCTGCAGGGTGAAATCGGCAGAGTCGCGGAAAAGAATATTGTCTTGTATATAACCACTCACACGCGTGATGTCAATATCTGCTTTTGATTTCAATACCTTGCTTAATTCGAGCGTACTGGGACGGTAGGGAAGATTATAACCGGCCGAATCCTGGTATTCCCATTCGTTCAGCTTATCGTTAATGCTTTGCTGCTCGGCGCTAAGCCCCCATTGCCAATAATGCTTTCCGTTATCGAGCACTCCTTTGTGCGATGCATTCCAAACCTGTATATTCAGTTTATTGCGCGCATAGGTTTGATAAAGGCCCGCCCCGAGCGGGTTATTGATTAAACCGAAATCGGGTTTGCTTCTATCGAATTCTCTTTCGCCAAAAAGATAAGCGCCTGTTATGTCGATAGATTCCCTTTCATCGTCTTCGAAGCGGCTCAGCATCCATTTTAAGCGCAGGTTTTTACGGGGCTGCTGTATAAAGGAAAGGCCGAGCATATTGGTGCGATAGCGATCTTCTTCTCTTCCTTCAAAAAAAATATCCAATCCCAAATTGGCGCTGAAGAAAGGGGAGAATACCGAAGAAGTGAGCTGGCTGAATTGAGGAACAAGGGTGAATTTTGTTTGCGAAATATTCCCCAATAACTCAATACTGTTTTTTGCATTGAGCTGGTAGGTGAGTAAGGCCTGGAAATCGGCCGACGAGGGAACATAATTGCCCTGGGTTTCCTGGCTGCTCAGCAAATTGCGATTGCTTCGGTTGCGGATGCCCGCAAGAAAACTGAAGCGGTTGTTGCGGCTCGATCCTTCGAGATGAAGCCCCTGTTCCAATAAACTGATATAGGCCGAACCTCCAAAACTGCGCGGCTTTTTGTATTGAATATCGAGTACCGACGACATTTTATCGCCGTATTTTGCCTGGAATCCGCCGTTGTAAAAGTTTACATTCTTTGCCAGCTCCGGGTTAATAAAACTCAATCCTTCCTGCTGGCCGCTTCGTACGAGGTAGGGGCGAAACACTTCGAAATCGTTTACATAAATCAGGTTCTCATCGTAATTACCTCCGCGCACATTGTATTGAGAAGTGAGTTCATTATTGGAACCAACAATTACTTTGATAAGGCTTTCAATTCCCCCTCCGGGTGTTGGAATATTGATCGCATTTTTGGGATTGATGACTACCAGGCCTGCTTCGCGCCGCTGACGCTGATCGGTTACTACCACTACATCCAATTCTTTGCTGCCTCTTTCCATCCGTATCACCACCTGCTCTTCTTCGCCTTCGTTCAACAGGAAATTTCTCTGTTCGGTTTTATAACCCATAAACGAAAGTACCAGGGCAAATGCCTTGTCGGCCGGAACCCGCATTCGAAAGGTGCCCGAATCGGAAGTAGTGATGCCATTGGTCTTCCCCAGTACAACCACCGAAACCCCGGCCATGGGGTTTTCGTTTTCGTCGACCACTTTTCCGCTAACAAAAGCGGATTTTTTTTGGGAAAAAGCAGCTAAGGCCAGTAGATGAAGCGAAAATAACAGGAATATTGGCCGAAATTTCACCCGGGATGATTTTATAACTGTCGAAATTAGTTGAATTTATACGTAAACTAAAAACAGAAAAAGCAGGAATTTATTTTATTTGCTGCCGGGATTCTAAACCAGTTTGCATGACCCTTAAATCGATTACCGCCATTTGCCTGCTGGCCATTGCCGCCTGCTCTTCGCCTCCTCCGGAAAAGCAGAAAAAAGAGCAGGGGAAATCGGATTTCGTTTTCCGCGAAACCCTGGTGAAGGGCGATGATACTGCCATGCAGAAAGCAGGTTCCGGCGAGCGTGTTCAGTTGGCAGATGTTCTTTGCCAGCACTGGGAGCTGGAGAATATGGAAGGCATTGAATCGATAGACCAGGTGATGGATGAAAATAACAAGCGCGTATTCCGCGAATTGATTTTTTTTACCGATTCAGAGGTGGTGGAAAACCCGCGAAGTCACCTTCGTATGGGCAAATGGAAGGCGGGAATACGAGATAAGAAAATTGTAGTGACCTTAAGTTTCCCGGGCAAGATCACAAAAGAGTTAATGGTGCAATCGATCGGTCCTAAAAAACTTTTGCTTTTGGAGCAAGGCAAATCAGATGAGTTCTATTCACTCGAATTGTATAGCGATGGCCTTCGGCACCAGAATAGTCTTAACGATCCGTTCCATCCCTCCAACAATCAGTGGCGCATAAGACCGAAAAAAAAGGAAAACGACCGGCAGTTGTATGAGCGCGTAAAACAGTGCGTTAAGTTTTATGCTTTGTATTACCGCGATAATATCAAACGCAATAAAGACGAGATATCGTTTTTGGGATTGCCAACTATTTTTAAATGGTACCGAGGTGGTATTGGTTTGCCCGATCGCGATAAAGTGGACGAATCGTGGATCGAATGTTTTTATAACAAAGAGCAGGCAATGCAAGGTTACCAGTTGCTCCGCGATTTAATTGTAGACTACGAATTCAATTGGGATGAAAAAGCGCCGAACTGGGTATATCAAACGCATTCGGTGCTGGAACAGATGTATGGGAAGATGAAATAATTGGCCCATTAGCTAATTGGCCAATTGGCTCACATTCTCTTTAACCTGGCTATCGTTTCCTTCGGATCTTTCGATTTAAAAACCGTATTCCCCGCCACCAGCACATCGGCACCGGCATCCAGGATGGTTTTGGCATTTTCCAGGGTCACTCCTCCGTCGATTTCAATTTTTACCGGCAATCCCCAGGCATCGATCATCGATCGAAGTGATTTTATCTTTGAAATGGTATGGGGTATAAACGATTGCCCGCCGAACCCGGGATTTACACTCATTATGCAAACCAGGTCAATATCGGGAAGAATATCTTTTAATACATCTACCGGGGTGTGAGGATTGATAGCAACCCCGGCCTGCATATCAAGGCCTTTTATTTGCTGGATATTGCGATGCAAATGCCTGCATGCTTCGTAGTGAACCGTGAGAATATCGGCACCGGATTTTTTAAAAGCTTCGGCATAGCGTTCCGGCTCCTCTATCATCAGGTGTACATCGCAAACTTTGCTGGTGGCTTTCCTGAAAAAATCAATCAGCATGGGTCCAAAGCTGATATTGGGAACAAAGCGTCCGTCCATTACATCGAGGTGATACCAGTCTGCCTCACTTTCGTTCAGCATTTTGCAATCGGCTTCCAGGTTCAGGAAGTTGGCTGATAACAAAGACGGTGCTATTATGGCCATATAATTGTGAATTGGAAAATATTCGACAAGGTGCCGCAAAATTAACGGCCTGCCTACGATTCAGCAAATCAAGTTTGAAGAGGTTGCATTATTTGTCCAGGCGATCCAGCGCTTCCTGCGCTTCGATAATGGTTTTATCGAGCGAATAGGCACGTTCGTAATTTTCTATCGCTTGTTTTTTGTCGTTGGTTTCTTCATAAACTCTTCCCAGCCAGTAATAAGCATCGCCATTGGTGCTGGAAACAGTGGTGGCCATTTGGAATGTTTCGAGTGCTTTGGGATAATCTTTCTGTTTGAAATAAACAATTCCTTTTTCGAGGTAAGCCTGTATGAATTTCCAGTCGCGTTTAATGCATTCTTCGAATAAAGAAAGTGCTTTTGCAAAATCTTTTTTATCGGAAAAGAAAATGCCTTTAAGCAGGAGGGCATCCGATACTTCCCCGGTACTGTCGCGCTGCAATATATCGTCGCAAATAGCAAGTACGCGGGGGTTTTCCTGCGAAGAATAGATATTGGCAAGTGCCAACCCGGTATAGTTAACCGGTTGAATGGAGTAAGATTTTTCGAGCGCTTCGATGGCCGCGGCCGTATCGTTCAATTTCACGAGAAGAAGTCCTTTTTCGTACCATGCCATAAAATTGAGCGAATCCTGCTCCAGTATTTTATCGTATTCGGCAAGCGCTTCTTTTCGTTTTCCGAGTTGCGCATATATTTCACTGAGGCGTCGTCCGAATTCGAGGTTATCGGGGAATTTTTTCCTGCATTCATCCAGGAACGACAAGGCGTCGCCTGTTCTGTTCACGAGCAAAAGATTGGAGATATACTCCAGCGCCACTGCTTCGTCGGAAGAGAGTTGCCAGGCTTTGTAGTAATCCGGAGTTGCCAGTTCGTGGTGATTGTTTTGCGACAAAAGGATGGCGCGTGCCAGGTAATGCCGTGGATTATCGGGTTCTTTTTTAATACTATCGGCTAAAGCGGCAAAGGGAGGTTGACTCAATATCTTACCCGGCTCACTATCGCTGTTACCGCATCCTGCCTGTAGCAATGCCATCAGGGAAATACTAAATAAAAACAATCCTACACGTGAAATCATGTCTTTAATTACCCGGTTTTAATGAATACTTATGTGACGGCGCAAAGCTAACCGTTTTTTGCGCGCGGCATCTGACAAAATTTTGACAAATCGCATACCGATTGTAAATACCTTTGCTGCGCCCTAAAACCTTTTAGAAACGGGCATTTTATGAAGAAGCTTATAAGAGTTTTGTTAATTGTACCAGCGATTGTTATTGCAATATCGGCCTTTAAAAAAACAGGTAGCCAACCAGCTAATATACCTAACAGCGGCCCCGCCGATACTTTGCTTTATCCCGAGGAGAAGCATTTTAAAAATATACAGCAACTCACTTTTGGCGGCGACAATGCGGAAGCCTATTTCAGTTACGATGGCAAATGGTTGATTTTCCAGAAAACCTATCCTAAAGACGGAATCTTGTGCGACCAGATGTTTATCGGCAAGGTTCCTGAACCCGGCCAGAAGTTTGAATATAAAATGGTGAGCACCGGTAAGGGAAGAACCACCTGTGGTTTTTTTACCCGCGATGGCAAACATGTTATTTATGCTTCTACGCATCTTGGAGGAGATGAATGCCCGCCGGTTCCCGATCGCAAAAAATATGGCAATAAATATATCTGGCCTCTTTATGCCAGCTACGATATTTTTATGGCCGATCTCAACGGCAAGATTGTAAAGCGCCTCACCAACTCGAATGCCTACGATGCCGAGGCAACTCTTTCGCCCGATGGAAAGAAAATGGTTTACACGAGTACAAAAGACGGCGATATTGAGTTGTATATAATGGATTTAAAAACCGGTAAAGAAAAACGCATCACCAATATTTTAGGATACGATGGAGGCGCATGGTTTAGCCCGGATGGAAAAAAACTTATCTGGCGCGCATCGCGTCCAAAAAGCGAAGCGGATATAAAAGAATATAAAGATTTGCTGGCCGAAGGACTTGTTGCTCCTACCAATATGGAAGTATGGGTATCGAATGCCGATGGCAGCAACGCCCGCCAGGTTTCTTCATTCGGACAGGCCAACTGGGCGCCTGCTTATATGCCCGATAGCAAACGCATCATTTTTGCCAGCAACCACGAATACAAAAGAGGTTTTCCGTTTAACCTCTATACGATGAACGAAGATGGCAGCAACCTTACCAAAATCAGCCGCGACAAAGGATTTGATGCCTTCCCTATGTTCAGCCCCAACGGCAAAAAAATTGTTTTCTGCAGCAACCGCAACAACGGAGGAACAAGAGATACGAATATTTTTGTGGCGGATTGGGTGGAGTAGGAGTGTAAATTGGCCAATGAGGTAATGGGCCAATGGGGCCAATGAGGCAATGGGCCAATGGGGCAATGAGGCGATAGGAGGGTATGGTTGTAGCTGGAGGTGATATAGTCAAATTAGTTCCTGCTTTTCACCTTATTTGCTCATTATCTCATCGGCGAATTAACTCATGAGCCATTTCTCCAATTCTTCTATTGGCAAATTCACTTTTGTCCTCTTTCTTTGTACCTCCAACCATTTGCCAAACCAAATTCATAATTCATGGATACAGGACTGTTGCATTTGCACAATATTCTACGCTGGATAATTTTATTGTTATTGCTGGTTACCTTATTCCATTCATTTTCCAAAAACCAGGGATTACGGAAAAGCAGTCTCTGGCTGTTGATCAGCTCGCATATCATGTTGCTGATAGGGCTGTACCAGGTAATAGCGGGACGATACGGTATCACCAAAGGTTTGCCCGAAGGCGTTTCGCTGATGAAAGACAGCTTCTATCGATTTTACTGGATCGAACACCCGCTTGCCATGATAGTGGCAATTATCCTTATTACCATAGCAAGGGGAAAGGCCAAGAAACTAAACTATGGCGCCGCCGGATGGCTTTACCTTGTAGCCTTGTTGTTTATACTGGCTGCTATTCCCTGGCCGTTCAGGGAAGCGGTAGGAAGACATTTATTCCCCGGGAGCTAATTCCCATGGAACCTGTGAGGTTCGGGGGACGGGCTTCACAGGTTCATTACAAAAGTTTTCATTTCGTCGAGCGTTCCTACGCTTACCCGCACCCATTTTCCATCGGCATAGTTGTTTGAACGAAGAAGAATATTCTTTTTTAGCATGTGCGCTGCAAAATCACCCTCGAAATTCTTTAATTGGTAAAAGATAAAATTGGTGTACGAGGGAATAACCACGTGCCCCATTTTTGTTAACTCCCCAATGGCATATTTACGAGCCGCTGCATTTTTTGCCTTACTCTGCAGTTGATGTTCCCTGTCTTTCAAACTTGCCAATGCGGCCGCCATCGAAAGAGCACTCATGCATGATTGTGTACTTGCGAAATGATTTTCGCCTAGTTTTTTTATAGTTTGCGGATGTGCTGCAATAAATCCTATGCGCAGGCCCGCCATGGCATGAATTTTTGAGAATGTTCGTATCACCAGGATGTTCGGGTTCTTATCAATCAGCGATATCATCGACTCATTGTCCGGCGCATCAAGAAAATCAATATAAGCTTCATCTATCAACACCGACGTTTTTTTGGAGGCCTCCACGCAAAAATTTTTGAGCTGTGCAGGTTTTACCATGCTGCTACTGGGGTTGGCAGGATTGCATATATAAACCAGCGAGGTATTGTTGTTGATGGAGCTGAGCATCTTGTCCAAATCGTGCACCTTGTTTTCTGTAAGCGCCACTTCAATCACTTTTGTTCCGATTCTTTTGGCGGTGTTGGGCAGGATTCCGAAAGTAGGATAGGCGGTAACGATATTGCCATTGCTGAAATGGCGGGCCAGTAAATTCAATCCTTCTCCCGAGCCGGCCGTCACCAGAAGATTTTCTTCACGAACGCCATAGTGATCGGCCAGTTGTTTTTTAAAATAATCCAGTTCGGATATATTGAAGTGATAACGATGCGCCTGTCCAATCATTGCCCGTATGGCCTCTTTTGCCTGAGGTGAAATGCCGTAGGGATTTTCATTCGATCCGAGGTTGATCAACCCGTTTTCGCTGCCGAAATTCCGGGGCAGGTAATCTTCTCCCGCAAGGGATCGAAGAGAAATACCAAGGCCTAATGCGGCAAGGGAACTTTGCTTGAGCCATTGACGGCGGTTGCTCGACATATCAGTAAATTTCTTTTAAGGTACGATCTTTCGCGTTAATGGAACAGAACCTTATCATCTCTGGTATCTGCGGATGTATGTTCCGGGAAAACTGAGTTTTTTGAATACACATGCCCGTTTTGCCGATTGGTCGCAGTTGCGAGAAGTATGTTACAGTTTTGGGGGTTATCGTTCACCCAGTTCAACTACTTCGCAGTCTTTTATATTATTGCCGTCGATAACAAAGCGTATGATTGTTCTTATTTTATGCCAGCCTTGTTTACCGGCTGCACCGGGGTTCATGTAAAGGCAATTGATTTTTTCGTCGTACATGATCTTGAGAATATGCGAATGCCCGCATATGAAAAGCTGGGGTTTGTGAAGCAGCAATTCCTTTTTTGTTTCGGGGTTATAGCGTGGCGGCGAGCCGCCGATATGGCGCATCATTACCTTTACGTCTTCGCACATAAAGATGAGTTGTTCCGGGAACAGTGTACGGATATTTTGTTCATCGATATTGCCATAAACGCCCTTGAGGCGGTTGGTGGTAGCTGAGCCGGATAATTGTTCGGCTACATCTCTTCCAAAATCGCCGGCATGCCAGATTTGATCACAGTTTTCGAAATGTCGGAATACAGAAGGATCGAGATAACCATGTGTATCTGATATTAAACCGATTCTTGTCATTTTTATTTATTACGCAGAAGCAAAATTCAAGAGAAAGTTGTTCTTACGTTTTTGACTTTTTACTTTTAGCCTGTCACAATATTATTTGATTTTTCGGGAATGGTGGTGAAATGAAACAACTGAGTTTCCCGCAACGGCGCGTAGGCCTGGATTCGTGTCTTCACGAATCCCTCTTGTCCATTGTGGATGGGATAAACCTCCAGTATCTTTTATGTTACTCATAGGGCTTGTGCAGACACAAGCCCGGGCAACCCTCTGCGCTCTCATGTTCTCTGCGGTAAAAAAATCTGGCAACGGCGCCACGCCGCGAAGAATAATCGGAGGCGTTGGCCCGGATTCGTGTCTTCACGAATCCAACTTATTCATTGCTGCTGAAACAAACCGAAACGATCTGTTTTTGCTTGCTCATAGGGCTTGTGCAGACACAAGCCCGGGCAACTCTCCACGCTCTCATGTTCTCTTCGTCGCGTCTTTGCATCGTTGCGGGAAATTTTGACCGGGTTTCCTTAATTTTACTTCATGCCTTTCTTCCGCAACTTTCTTTATTGGATCGATAAACGCAAGTGGAAATATGTATTTCTGCTGACCACGCTTGAATTGTCGCGAAAGCCGATGGTCCTTTCCTGAATAGAATTGTTGTCGTACAAGAGTGCGACGCAACCATAGCTTACTCGTGGTACCAGCGATGGGTACATCACACAAACCTAAATTTTCTTCGATTATGCCATACTATCATAAACTCGGAAAAATACCTCATAAGCGCCATACACAATTTCGCAAGCCGGACGGAAAACTGTATTCGGAGCAATTGTTTTCTACCGAAGGATTCTCAAACGATTATTCGATACTCTATCACTGCCATCCGCCCACACAAATCATAAAAACAGAGCCGCAGGTAAGTGTAGCCCCGGAAATTGCGGAGGAGAAAATGCTAAAGCACCGGAGCTTTGAAGGCTTTCACATCAAACCTGCAAAAGATTACCTGCAAAGCCGCGTACCTGTATTGGTGAACAACGATTGTCATATTGTACTGGCGGCCCCGCAGGAAAGCATGAAGGATTATTTCTACAAAAACACCGATGCTGATGAAATGATTTTTGTACACGAAGGCAAAGGTGTTTTGAGAACCATGTACGGCGAATTGCCCTTTGCTTACGGCGATTACCTCGTTATTCCCCGCGGTACTATTTATCAAATAGAATTTGCGGATGCCAATAATCGCTTGTTTATAGTAGAATCGTTTAGCCCCATCCGATTTCCTAAACGCTATCTCAGCAAATACGGACAGTTGCTGGAGCATTCTCCTTTTTGTGAGCGCGATATACGCGCACCTCAGAACCTGCCCACCTTCGATGAAACCGGTGATTTTTTGATAAAGGCCAAAAAGAAGGGAATGTTATATGGGTTGCATTATGGAACGCATCCTTTCGACATCGTGGGATGGGACGGTTGTTGTTATCCTTTTGCATTCAGCATTCACGATTTTGAACCGATAACCGGGCGTGTGCATCAACCGCCGCCGGTACATCAAACGTTCGAGGCGAATAATTTTGTGGTGTGTTCGTTTTGCCCTCGCTTATTCGATTATCATCCCGAAGCAATTCCTGCACCTTACAACCATAGCAATATCGATAGCGATGAAGTGTTGTATTACGTGGACGGTGATTTTATGAGCCGTAAAAACGTAACGAGGGGAATGATCACCTTGCATCCGGCAGGTATTCCGCATGGTCCGCACCCCGGCGCAGTAGAAAAAAGTATCGGTGCAAAAGAAACGAAGGAGCTTGCTGTAATGGTAGATACTTTTCATCCGTTGATGCTTACCAAGCAGGCCCTCGAAATCGAAAACCAGGGTTATGTGATGAGCTGGGCGGAGTGAGGTCAATAGTTTTCGGGGAATAGGGGAGGAAAATTTCTCGCCACGGCGTAAGGAATAGTGGATGGCGTCGGCCCAGATTCGTGTCTTCACGAATCCAACTTATTCATTGCTGACGAAACAAACCTAGACGATTTCTTTTTACTTGCATTGGGCTTGTGAAGACACAAGCCCCAGCGACTCTCCGCGCTCTCATGTTCTCTGCGGTAAAAAAATAAGTTTCTCGCAAGGGCGCCACGCCGCAAAGAATAGTCGGAGGCGTTGGCCGGGATTCGTGTCTTCACGAATCCCTCTCGTGTTCTGTAGGTGGGATACACTTCCAGTATCTTTTTATGTTACTCATAGGGCTTGTGAAGACACAAGCCCCGGCAACCCTCTGCGCTCTCATGTTCTCTGCGGTAAAAAATAAGTTTCTCGCAAGGGCGCCACGCCGCAAAGAATAGTCGGAGGCGTTGGCCGGGATTCGTGACTTCACGAATCCCTCTCGTGTACTGTAGGTGGGATACACTTCCGGTATCTTTTTATGTTACTCATTGGGCTTGTGAAGACACAAGCCCCGGCAACCCTCTGCGCTCTCATGTTCTCTGCGGTAAAAAAAGAGGTTTCTCGCAAGGGCGCCACGCCGCAAAGAATACAACTATATGTCTCTTCGTTGCGCCTTTGCGCCGTTGCGAGCAACCTATTGTCTTTAGTTTCTTCCAAACCAAAAGAAACCGACGTTCAACGATATGGTTTGCACATTGCGTACATCGTATATCTTAACCGGACTATAATGATATCGTAGTGCAATATCGATTCCTTTTGCGCTGTATTTGTTGAAGGCAATTCGGGTGCCTATTTCCGGTGCGGCTACGAATGCCCATTTGTTTTGTTGATCCACGAGCGAACCCCACCATTCTTCGTACATAATCACATTCATACCAATACCGAGGGCGGCATAGGGTTGAAAAATGGAATTGTCGCCCCTTAATTTATTATAGCCAACTTTAGCGAGAATAGGAATGGTTTGTACCGAATGTGTTTTTACGGCCGAAACATCCTCGCCCCCGAAATTGTAGAGCTGCCGTCCGAATTTCTCATAAAAATCGGCATAGCCAATGTTTAGACCTGCGGAAACTTTATCGTTAATAAAATATTGGAGATCGGCGCTAAAACCTCTCGGGCTTGCTTTGCCAATAAAATCTCCAAAACTGCCAATACCAACACTGGTAGCATGCGAAACGGTAATCTTGGTCATTCCCTGTTGAGCGGTAGCGAAAAGGCCGCAAATCAACAGGAAGCTTATTATCGTCATTCTTTTCATATACTCAAATATTTTTAGTCATCGATTAGTTGGTAGCCAGGTAAGGCGATTGTTCAAACAGCGCGCCCACCAATTGAGTTATATTTCTGCTGTCGAATATCCCTTCGCCTCTTATATTTCCACTCCAGATTATTCTTAACGAATTACCCGAAGTATTTTTTAAGTCGATTAAGTCGATGGCCCATGCGCTTTCGGTAGTATTATAAAACACAAATTGCGTGGGCGCCCAGCCAAAGCCGGGATAGCCCCAGAATCCCGGGTCCCAATAACCCCAGGTAGGATCCCACCAGCCGTTGAAGGCTGCTACATTGGTGTAGGTATTGCTGATTCGTGAAATGCTGATACCTAAATCGGGATTGGCCGACTTCGTCACTTTTGTAAATCCTCTTGCCGTCATTTTATCTCCTACTTCTTTGATAATTGTTTGCGCGAGTTGATTTGTTTCGTAATTATTGCTGCCGCGCTGGTTGCTTATCAATACTACGCTATCGGGAATGGTAAAAGTTTTGTAGTTCGAAAAATTGATACCATTGGCTCCCGAGGTAATGAATACCCAGCTTTCGCTCACGGTAAGATTGCGGGCCGGGTCTTTTCGGCAAGCGCCCAAACCAAGCAGCATCGATGCTACGAAGAAGGTGATTACTGAAACTTTCATATCAGTCGCATTTTATTTTAAATGATAACGTTTTGAATCGGGTTTGGGTTTAAATACATTGTTAAACAGTTGTTGCTACCGGCTGTAACACAGCCGGCTTCATTTTTACCCAGCAAGTTTTGGACCAGCCCTGCCGATAGCGCCATCATTGCATTTTTGGTTTTGTTTCAACGGTTTTTAATGAAGGCTGTAGAGTTATTTATACAAGTTGTAGAAATTTTTCAGCAGTTCCCAGGCAGTAACTTTTTGGTCGCGGCCCTGTGTTAAATACATGCCGATTTCAGCATCCCGCAACAGCAAAACAACCCACCGTCCAAAATTAATTTGGACGATTGAGGAATTTACCTACTTTTGTTAACCATTTGGTTAAACTATATGGTCAATAGAAAAAAAGATATCGGAACAGAGGAGCGCATCCTGGCAGCGGCCAAAAAAGTATTTGTTGCCAAGGGTATGGCCGGTGCGCGCATGCAGGATATTGCCGATGAAGCGGGTATTAACAAAGCCATGCTTCATTATTATTTCCGGAACAAGGAGCAACTGTTTGAGATGATATTCCAGCAGGCGGCGGAGAAGCTTTTCCCCAAGATCAATTTCATATTCGAATCAGACATGCCCCTGTTCGAGAAAATAGGGCATTTCTGCGAAGAGTATATTACCATCATGCTCGATAACCCTTACCTGCCCTTGTTTGTATTGAACGAGATTAACCAGGACCCACAATACTTTTTGTCGAAAGTATGGGGAAAGAACAAGCCCAAGCCTGAAAAATTTCTTCAGCAAATTGAGCAGGAAGTGAAAAAAGGCGTGATCAAAAGAATAAGCCCGGTGCAATTGCTGATGAATATGATTTCGCTTACCATATTCCCTTTTGTAGGTAAGCCCATGTTCCAGGTAAATATCGGGCTCGACGAATTGCAGTTTCGCCAGATTATGGAAGAAAGAAAAAAGGAAATACCAAAATTCATTATCGAATCTATCAGGAAATAATTTTTTTTATGCGAAAGTTAACTAAATGGTTAATTCTTTTATGGGTGCTGCAAACAGGTATTACGCCGCCTTTACAAGCGCAAGCTCCGCAGCCACTCACACTTGAACAGGCTTACGAACTTGCCCGGTCCAATTACCCGCTGATTCGTCAAAAGGAACTGATACAGAAAACAGCGTTGATCAGCATCGAGAATTTACAGAAAGGTTTTTTGCCACAGCTTAGCATTAGCGGACAGGCCACCTATCAATCGGCGGTTACGGAGGTTAAAATACCGGTACCGGGTGTTACTGTGGAGCCGCTTAGCAAGGATCAATACAAACTGGTGGCCGATATCAACCAGATGATTTACGATGGGGGTGTAAACAGGGAGCAGAAAAATATCCAGCAACTCAGCGCCAACGTGGAGGAACAAAAACTGGAAGTGGAATTGTACAAGCTGAAGGAAAGAATAAACCAGATTTACCTGGGCGTATTATTCTTTGATGAGCAATTGAAACAAGTGGAACTGGTGAAGCTGGATATTCGGAATGGTATCAAAAAAGTAGAAGCACAGGTTGCCAATGGCGTCGCTTTTCGTTCCAATCTGAATTTACTGGAAGCAGAACTTTTGAAAGCGGAACAGAGAACGGTAGAGTTGAAAGCTTCGCGCAGCGGACTCGTGAAAGCGCTTTCCATATTCCTTAATCAATCGTTGCCTGCAGATATATTATTGGCAACACCCGTTGTAGCTGATCCGGTAACGGATGAATCATCTATAACCCGGCCGGAATTACAAATGTATTCATCGCAGGTAAAGTTAATTGATCGGCAGGTCCGCTTAATCGACGCCAAAAATCTTCCAAAGGCAAGCCTGTTTGTGCAGGCAGGCTATGGCAGGCCCGGCTTAAATTTTCTGAAGAATGAATTCGAACCGTATTATATCAGCGGAGTAAGATTGAACTGGTCTCTCGGTGGTTGGTACACGCAAAAAAAAGAAAAGGCACAGGTAGAAATAAACAGGAAGATGGTAGATGCCCAGCGGGAGACCTTTTTGCTGAATACAAAATCCAGCCTTGTTCAGCAAAAGGCGGATATAGATAAACTGCAGCAGTTGATATCGATGGATAACGATATCATTCAATTGCGTGTAAAGGTTAAAGAAGCTGCAAAGGCGCAATTAGACAATGGCGTTATTACCGCCAACGATTACCTGCGTGAAGTAAATGCAGAGGATCTTGCCCGGCAAAGTTTAATTGCACACCAGCTGCAATGGCTCCAGGCAAGAATTAATTATAAAAACACTTCCGGTAACTAACGAATCATAAACCGATGATCAGAATATCTAAATACGTAAAGATGAAAAAGAATCTAAGCATCTTATTCCTGCTCGCATTGGGAGTAGCCTGTAACAATAATGGCAATAAATCCGATGCTTCGGGCACCTTCGAAGCAGAAGAGGTGATTGTATCCTCGGAGCTATCGGGCAAGATTACCGAGTTTTCTGTACAAGAGGGCGCTTTATTGGCAAAAGATACCGTGGTTGGACTGGTAGACGCCACCAATATCGCCCTGCAAAAACAGCAGGTGGAAGCAACTATCGAGGCGCTGCAACAAAAAACCCTCGATGTAAATCCGCAGGTGCGTCTATTGCAGCAACAACTGAAGGTACAGCAGTCGCGGCTCGATAACCTGCTGTACGAAAAACAAAGAGTGGAAAACCTGGTGAAGGCAGATGCCGCTACAAAAAAGCAATTGGATGATATACTTGCCCAGGTCGACGTGGTGCAGAAGGAAATGAACGTAACAAGCCAGCAAATTGAAGTGCAGAGAACCAATATCGGCACTCAAAACCGAAGCATATTAAGCGAAGGCGAACCGTTGAAGAAGCGAATAGCACAACTCGACGATCAATTGCAGAGAGCACGCATAATAAACCCAGTCGCAGGAACCGTGCTTACGAAATACGCCGAGGCGGGAGAGGTTACTTCGCCGGGTAAGGCCTTGTATAAAATTGCCGATCTGTCTTACCTGCATCTTCGCGCTTATATTACCGGTAGCCAGCTCCCTTCCATTAAACTGGGGCAGCAGGTGAAAGTATTAATCGACCAGGGTGCAAAAAAGTACAAGGAATATCCCGGCACTATTGTTTGGATTGCCGATAAAGCCGAGTTCACACCCAAAACCATTCAAACGAAGGAGGAAAGAGCAAATCTTGTGTATGCCATCAAGGTGAAAGTAAAGAATGATGGCTACCTGAAGATTGGTATGTATGGTGAGTTGATGTTGAGTGAACAGTAACTCGTTGTTGCTATGTGTGAGTTGAAAGCTTAAGAGTTTAAAGGTGTAAAGGTTCAAGGGTTCTTTCCATTCAACCGACTTTATTTTACTCAGCCACCCTGAAACTCTTAAACTCTTAAACCCTTAAACTTCTAAACTCCTACCCCCCAAACCTCCCCAACTCCATCTCAAATACGCAAACATGAACGCAGTAACAATAAATAATATCAGCAAAAGTTACGGGGCCAAAAAGGCCCGGGTGCAGGCGCTGCGGGGTATCAGCTTCGAAGTAAAAAAAGGAGAGCTTTTTGGAATAATCGGTCCCGACGGCGCCGGTAAGACTTCCCTGTTTAGAATTCTTACCACTTTGTTATTGCCCGATGGGGGATCGGCAACGGTAGATGGATTGGATGTGGTGAAGGATTTTAAGCAGATACGCGAACGGGTTGGATATATGCCCGGGAAATTTTCGCTGTACCAGGATTTAAGCGTTGAAGAGAACCTCGAATTTTTTGCCACGATCTTCCATACAACTATACAGGATAACTATGAATTGATCAAAGACATCTATATCCAGATAGAACCTTTCAAAAACAGGAAGGCAGGAAAATTATCGGGAGGAATGAAGCAGAAACTGGCACTCAGTTGCGCGCTTATTCATCGTCCTGCCGTGTTGTTCCTCGATGAGCCCACTACCGGCGTGGATGCCGTATCGAGAAAAGAGTTTTGGGCCATGCTGAAATCGTTGCAGAAAAAAGGCATCACCATATTGGTATCTACTCCCTACATGGATGAAGCATCGTTATGCGACCGGGTGGCCCTTATACAGAACGGTTCCATCATGCAAATGGATAGCCCGGCCGGCATTATAGAAAGTTTTGGTAAACCTATTTACGCGGCCAGAGCCGATAAAATGCTGCCCTTGCTCAACGATCTCAGGTCGGCACCCGGTGTGGAAAGGGCTTATCCTTCCGGTATCTATCACAACCTGGTACTCGATAACATAAGTAAGGAAGAATTGATGAGATACCTTTCGGAAAGAAACCACGAGGGGCTGGAGCTTATAGAAACCTTACCTACAATCGAAGATTGTTTCATGGCATTAATGCAAGAGCATGACTAACGAAAAAATGATAACGGTCGATAAACTTTGTAAGCGCTTTGGCGATTTTGTTGCAGTGGATCACATTTCGTTTGAAGTGAACAAGGGAGAGATATTCGGATTTCTTGGCGCAAACGGGGCCGGTAAAACCACCGCTATGCGCATGCTTTGCGGTTTATCGATGCCTACCTCGGGCAAGGCAACTGTGGCAGGCTTTGATGTATATAAAGAGAATGAAAAAATCAAGAAAAGCATTGGTTATATGAGCCAGAAGTTCTCTTTATACGACGATCTTACCATCAAGGAGAATATGCGGTTTTATGGCGGTGTATACGGGATGAGTGATGATTTTATCAGGAAGAAAACCGATTTCATCCTGCACCAGCTTCACCTCGTAAAAGATGCCGACAAACTGGTTAAATCGTTGCCGCTGGGATGGAAACAAAAACTCGCTTTTTCGGTAGCCATCTTCCACGAACCCAAAATAGTTTTTCTCGACGAACCCACCGGGGGCGTAGATCCTGTAACGCGGCGCGAATTCTGGAATATGATTTACCAGGCGGCTGAATCGGGCATTACCATTTTTGTTACCACGCATTATATGGATGAGGCGGAGTACTGCAACCGGGTAAGTATAATGGTAGATGGAAGGATTGAAGCATTGGACAGCCCGGTTGGGTTGAGAAAAATGTATGAAGCGGAGTCGATGGATGAAGTGTTTTTGAAGCTGGCGCGAAGGGCGAAAAGAGTAGGGGATTAATTGGCCAATTAGCCAATTAGGTAATGGGATAATGAGGGAATGATTCAATTTTTTTGATTGATTAAATGAAGAAACATGAAGCAATTTCTTGCTTTCGTTAAAAAAGAATTCTTTCATATCTGGCGCGATAAACGAACGATGTTTATACTGCTGGGTATGCCGGTAGTGCAGATTGTGATTTTCGGCTTTGCGCTTACGAACGAGGTGAAGAATTCGAAGATCGCCATTCTCGATCCATCAAAAGATGCTGCCAGTACATCGCTGATTGCCGAAATTGAAGCCAGCCGTTATTTCGATATCGAAAAATCGATCTATTCTTATAAAGAAATAGAATCTGCTTTCAGGTCGGGTAACATAAAACTTGCGATTGTATTTCCCAACGATTTTAATCAAAGTCTCCTTCACCTAAATAAAGCTACTGTTCAGTTAATTGCCGATGCCTCGGATCCCAATGTGGCCAATACACTTACCAACTACGCTTCCGCCATCATCATGGACTACCAGGGCAGAATCACCCACGATCGTAAACTTCCCTATACTATCACTACCGAAATGCGAATGCTGTACAACCCGCAGTTGAAAGGCGCTTTCAATTTCGTACCGGGTGTAATGGCAATGGTGCTCTTGCTTGTTTGTACCATGATGACGGCCATCACGATTGTTAAAGAGAAAGAAATGGGTACGATGGAGATCATGCTGGTATCGCCCATGAAGCCGATTATGATAGTGATAGCGAAAGCCATTCCCTACCTCGTATTATCTATCGTAAATATTGCCAGTATTCTGCTGTTGAGTGTATATGCATTGGAAATGCCTATCAACGGAAGTTTGCTATTACTGGTTTTTGAAAGTATCCTGTTTACGTTGGTATCGCTTTCGCTGGGATTGCTGATTTCCTCGGGAGCTGCGTCGCAGCAGACAGCCATGTTTATTTCGCTGGTGGCCTTGTTTTTGCCAACAGTTATGCTTAGCGGATTTATGTTCCCGGTCGAAAACATGCCCTTGCCGCTTCGTATCATTTCGCAGCTGGTGCCGGCACATTGGTATTATATTATTGTGAAGGCTGTGATGATTAAGGGGCTTGGCTTGGAATCTATCTGGAAAGAAACATTGGTGCTCACCGGCATGATGCTCTTCTTTCTGACACTCGCTATCAAAAAATTTAAAATCAGGCTTGCATGAGAACCCTGAAATTTTTATTGCAAAAAGAATTCCGGCAAATATTTCGCGATCCTTCGATATTGCGGATCATCTTCGTTATGCCTATCATGCAGTTGCTGGTTTTACCCTGGGCAGCCGACTACGAGATCAAGAATATCAAGCTGGCGGTGGTAGACCTCGACCGCTCCGAGTATTCGAGGCAACTGGTAAATAAGATTAGTTCTTCCGGTTATTTTCAACTCGCCGATTATTCGGCTTCCTATCAACAGTCACTCAAAGGAATTGAGAAGGATGAGTCGGATATCATTTTGCAGATCCCGGCTTCGTTTGCAAAAGACCTGGTAAAAGAAAATGAGGCTAAATTATTCATGGCTCTCAACGCCATTAATGGAGTTAAGGCAAACCTCGGGGGTGCCTACCTGCGAAGCATTATACAGCAGTTTAATCAACAAGTAAGAACCGAATGGATTCAATTCCCACGGTTCAGTCCCGAAACAACTATCGAAACCACATCTTCCAATTGGTTTAACCCGCTCATGAACTACAAGTATTTTATGGTGCCGGGCATATTGGTGATTTTATTAACAATGGTAGGGGCCAATCTTGCCGCAATAAATATTGTGAAGGAAAAAGAGATTGGTACTATAGAACAAATCAATGTAACCCCCATACCCAAGCATATCTTTATATTGGGCAAGCTAATTCCCTTTTGGGTGATTGGCCTGGTAGTATTAAGTATCGGGTTGATAATAGCACGACTCGCGTACGGAATCGTGCCGCTTGGGAGTTTCTCAACTATATATGTTTTTGCAGCGCTTTTCCTGCTGGCAGTATTGGGGCTGGGGCTCCTGGTATCAACTTATGCCCACAATCAGCAACAGGCCATGCTCATTTCTTTTTTCCTGATGATGATATTCATCCTGCTGGGAGGCTTATATACTTCCATCGACAGCATGCCTGAGTGGGCCAAGTGGATTACCCGGTTTAACCCGGTTTCTTATTTTATAGAAGTGATGCGAATGGTAGTATTGAAAGGCAGTACGCTTGCCGACATAAAAAATCACCTGCTCATAATGGGCGCTTTTGCCCTTGTGCTGAACGGGTGGGCGGTGATGAATTACAGGAAGAGGAGTTGAGAAAATGACGGATGAGAGAATGGCCAATGAGGAAATGGCGGATGGCGAATGCTTTCAATATAGTATTCTTGCTTGTAAGCAATGCTTACTATTAACAAAGAATGCTGCACACAAGGAATTCGCCATTATTAAATCCGCCTTTCAATCACTTTTCCCGGGAATTTTTCTTTTATCAGCTCATATCTTTCCAGGTATAGTTCACCGATATATTTTTTGTTTACACCGTATAACTCTCCGAAGTCTTTTTTATACTTTTTTTCCAGCTCGGAAAGAAAAATTTTATCAGCGCCGGGGTCGTTGACGAACGGCTGGAAAATTACCCCTGGTTGCCCGCTGGAGCGAGTGGCCATTACCGGGAGTGAGATCAACAAAAATGAAAAGCGGTTAGGCATTAACTGGGGGTTGCTTGTTTGTCGAACGCAATAATACTAATAATCGCGACTGAATTAAACGTTAGATTTGACAGCTATTTTAAAATTGCCAGATTAGAGGCAAATCCCGGCTGTTTAAATCCCGTAAAGCTGAATTGTGAAAGGGAAAGACGCTGCCGGAATGAAGGGGGTTGTCTTCAAGCGCAATTGCGGGTGGATCATTTTTAATTTTTGATGTTGAAGGCAATATTTCCTAAATTCAGGATCAAAACTGATTGCTTTATGATCAAATTTTCCAACATCAAGCCTGGCGATATTGTAATGGCCGAATTCGAAGGTCAAAAATGGCTGGGAACCGTTAAAGATCTCAACCGCGAGGATAAGGAAGTATGCGTTGAAACCGAGGTTCAGGAATTCTGGTTCACCCCCGAACATCTCTTTCCCGTAGAACTCGACGAGCAACAACTTTCGAGGCTCGGCTTTCAAAAGCAGGCCAATCCCGATGGAAGCGTTAAGTATATGAAAGATTCCTTCCGCCTGGTTATTCCCCGTGCGGGCGATTTTTCCGATATAGAAATGTGGTGGCGCGAAGACCGCCGGCATGTGCATCAGCCTTTTTATGTGCATGATTTACAGAACCATTACTACGAAATGACCAAGGTAGAGCTCAACCCGGCCGAGGCTTAACATAGCGGATTGGTGAGGGCTTCCGTTCGGCCTGAACCCGGGGAGCGGGTATACCTGCTGCCTGGTTTTGCCGATATTAAAAATGCGATCGGGGGCGGATTATTTTCCTTTCATCTTAAAAATCAGCCGATTCGCCCCAATACTCTTTTTTCCACAGAAACGAGAAAATTATCCCCAAATTTTTCTTATTTCTAGCTGATAATCCTATCTTTGCGCTCCTTAAAAATATATGGGTAAACAACCGCTAATCAAACAAGATGGAACGATTGTAGAAGCTTTATCGAATGCCATGTTCAAGGTTAAACTGGAAAACGGGCATGAGATACTGGCAACTATCTCTGGTAAGATGCGGATGAACTATATAAGAATATTGCCCGGCGATAAAGTGGGAGTGGAGATGAGTCCGTACGATTTAACGAGAGGCAGAATCATTTTCAGGTACAAGTAATTTACTATAAAAAGCTTTGGCTTTTAGCAAAACAGAATAAAATGAAAGTAAGAGCATCTATCAAAAAACGCAGTGCAGATTGCAAGATCGTTCGTCGTAAGGGCAAGCTGTATGTAATCAACAAGAAGAATCCCCGCTTTAAGCAGCGCCAGGGATAAAAGGTCGTGAGCTTAGAGCCTGGAGCTTCGGGCAGACTGCTCATAGCTAACAACTCGTAGCTCACAGCTATAAAAAGTAACTAAAAAAACTAAATTTCAGATATGGCTCGTATTGCCGGTGTAGATTTACCAAAGAACAAAAGAGGAGAGATCGGGTTGACCTATATATATGGTATCGGTCCTTCTACTGCTAAATACATCCTTGAAAAAGCAGGGATTGATGTAAATAAAAAAGTACATCAGTGGAACGATGATGAGCTGAATGCCATCCGTAACATCATCACCAATGAAATGAAAGTAGAAGGTCAGTTGCGTTCGGAAGTGCAGATGAGTATCAAGCGCCTGCTCGATATCGCCTGTTACCGTGGTCTCCGTCACCGTAAAGGATTGCCGGTTCGTGGCCAGCGTACTAAAACCAACAGCCGTACACGTAAAGGAAAGCGCAAAACGGTTGCAGGTAAGAAGAAGGCTCCGAAGAAATAATTGAGCAGCGAGCTTACAGCAGTTAGCTTCGGGCAGGTTTTATTATCAATCGCTCAAAGTTCACTGCTAAAAGCTCGCAGCTTTTATTATAAATGCACCAATATAGAATCAACTACGGATACCCGGTGCAGGAGGAGGGTTGGTTCATCCCGGCTAATACCGGGAGTTTATAAAAAATTAAAGATTACCTATTTTCTGAATCATGGCAAAAGCACAACAGGCCCCCAGCGCAAAAGCTGCGGCTAAAAAAAGAGTGGTGAAAGTGGACTCTTATGGAGATGCCCATATTTCAGCCAGCTTCAACAACATCATCATCAGCATTACCAACAAGAACGGCCAGGTTATTTCCTGGAGCAGTGCCGGTAAAATGGGATTCAAAGGTTCTAAAAAGAACACTCCCTATGCCGCACAAATGGCTGCTTCCGATGCAGCAAAAGTTGCATTCGATGCCGGTGTGAAAAGAGTAGATGTGTACGTAAAAGGCCCCGGCGCCGGTCGCGAAAGTTCGATTCGTTCTCTCTCACAGTCGGGTATTGAAGTAGTGATGATCAAGGATGTTACTCCGTTGCCGCATAACGGATGCCGTCCACCGAAGAAGAGAAGAGTTTAAGAGGAAGGCAGGAAGAGATAATTTGGATGTAAGAAGTGGAAATTCAAAAGTAAAAATTCAAAAAGTGAAAGTTCAAAAGTGAAAGGTAGTAGCAAGTATTGTGGATATGCTCCATTTTCCCTTTTGACTTTTTAGTTTTGGCTTCTGACTTTCAGCCTCCCGCCCCAACCACATCACAATCGCTATAATTGCCGGAAAGGATCCAGGCAGTTCATTTAATAAAAGGTGACTGATTAATTTTTTACGATTTTTTACCGATCAGCTCACCGGTTTATAAAAAAATCGAAATGAAAAAAAGATTATGGCACGTTACACAGGTCCAAAAACCCGTATCGCCCGTATTTTCGGCGAACCCATCTTAGGTAATGGTAAATACCTCACCAAGAACAGCAATCCTCCCGGCCAGCACGGTCCTTCCAAAAAGCGTAAGGCCCCCGGAGAATATGCTATTCAGCTAAAAGAAAAGCAAAAGGCAAAATACACTTATGGTGTATTGGAGCGCCAGTTCCGTAAAACCTTCGAAGAAGCCGCCCGTATCAAAGGGGTAACCGGCGAAAACCTGATTAAATTACTGGAAGCACGCCTCGATAACACTGTTTATCGTTTAGGCATTGCCCCTTCTCGTCCCGCTGCCCGCCAATTGGTATCGCACAAGCACATTACCGTTAATGGCGACGTAGTAAACATTCCTTCTTTTCAATTGAATCCCGGCGATATCATTAGCATTAAGGAAAAAGACAAAACAAATACTTCTATCACCAGCCAATTCCGCGGAAAGAACCAGAAATTTAACTGGTTAGACTGGAACGAAGCTGAAATGAAGGGAACTTTTGTTGCTTATCCCGAAAGAGAGAGTGTTCCTGAGAATATCAAGGAGCAGTTGATCGTGGAATTGTATAGTAAGTAAAGCTAGTGGTGAGTGAGAAGTAGTGAGTAAGCGGAGAAATGCAGTAATTAAAAAACTAAAATCTGAAATAAAACATGGCCATCTTAAATTTTCAGAAACCCGACAAGATCATTCTTCAAAAAGCAACGGATTTTGAAGCTCAGTTCGAGTTTCGTCCGCTGGAGCCCGGTTATGGTGTTACCATTGGTAATGCATTGCGCAGGGTATTGTTGAACTCTCTGGAAGGTTATGCTATCGTGGGCATCCGCATCGAAGGCGTTGACCACGAGTTTGCCACCATTAAAGGCATCACCGAAGATGTGCTGGAAATCATTCTCAACCTGAAACAGGTTCGCTTTAAAAAGAAAGTGGACCATGAAGTAAGCCAGGAAAAAGTTTCCCTGAGCATTAAGAACAAATCCGAATTCACCGCGGGTATGATAGGAGAAGCTACTCAAAGCTTCGATATCATGAACCCTGAACTGTTAATCTGTACGCTCGATACATCTGCCAAACTGGATATCGAACTCTCGATCTCCAAGGGCCGCGGGTACGTATCTGCTGAAGACAATAAACTCAAAGATGCCCCTGTTGGATATATTCCCACAGATGCCATCTTCACTCCCATCAAAAACGTGAAGTATTCTATCGAGAATACCCGCGTGGAGCAGCGCACCGACTTCGAAAAGCTGATCATGGAAGTTTCTACCGATGGTACCATCCATCCCGAAGAGGCTGTTAAACAAGCCAGCCGCATCCTGATCCAGCACCTGATGATCATCACCGACGAGAACATCACTTTCGACAGTAAGGAAGATAAGAAAGAAGATGTAGTGGATGAGCAAATGCTGCAGCTCCGCAAAGTATTGAAAACTCCGCTCGAAGATCTCGATCTTTCTGTGCGCGCCTTCAACTGTTTGAAAGCTGCAAAGATCAATAGCTTGAGCGAACTGGTTCAATACGAACAGGAAGACCTGATGAAATTCCGCAACTTCGGTCAGAAATCACTTGCCGAAATCGAGCAGGTATTGGCCGAACGAGGTTTGCATTTTGGAATGGATTTGGGAAAGTTGGGATTGGATAAAGATGATATTTAATTAGAGAATGGGCCAATTGGATAATTAGCCGGTTAAAGTAGTATTGGCAAATTTTCAAATTGTCTGATTGGCCAATTTATAACTGTAGGTTAGAATTCCTGACACGGTCTAACCGAATAAAATCAAATCGTCATGCGTCACGGAGACAAAATTAACAACCTCAGCCGCACGGCCTCGCACCGGAAAGCATTGCTGAGTAACCTGGCTTGTGAATTGATTATGCACAAGCGCATTGTAACCACGCTCGCAAAAGCTAAAGCCCTACGGGTTTATGCTGAGCCACTGATTACAAAAGGAAAAGAAAATACTACGCACCAGCGTCGTGTAGTATTCAGCTATCTGCAAGACAAAGAAGCCGTAAAGGAATTGTTCGGGACTGTTGCAGAGAAAATAGGTGGTCGCCCCGGTGGTTATACCCGCATCATTAAATTGGGCAAGCGTATTGGTGATAACGCGGAAACTGCGATGATTGAACTGGTAGACTTCAACGAAGTGTATGGCAAAGGCAAAGGCGAAGCAAAAGAAGGCGCCAAGAAAACACGCCGCGGCCGTTCGTCCAAAAAAGCAGGAGCATCCAAAGCTGAAGATGCTGCTTCTTCCACAACCGAAGAAAAAGCTGCTGAATAATCGATCGAGATTACAATTCAATACAAAGCCCTCTGTACCGGAGGGCTTTTTTATTTACTACCAGGATGCATCAACATCTCCGGGCCCGTTGCTAATATCATTAGAAAGCCCGCTTGATTTGTTAATTTCGGTACTATGGCCTCAAGATCCAGCGAAAAAAAAGCTTTGAGAGGCAATCATTTTAGCAGCTTCGCAAGATTGTTGGAATTTCTATTTGAATTGTGGCGTTCAATAGCTTATTTTGCACAGATTTTTACATACAGCTATGCAAACACATTCTGCCCAGCCACCTGCCGTCCTCCTTCTCGCCGATGGCACTGTACATTATGGAAAAGCATTCGGAAAAATTGGTACCGCTACCGGGGAGATCTGCTTCAATACCGGTATGACAGGTTACCAGGAAGTATTTACCGACCCCAGTTATTACGGGCAGATCATCATCATGAATAGCGTGCATATTGGTAACTACGGCGTAAAAGACGACGAAGTGGAATCGGAGTCGGTAAAGATACGCGGCCTGATAGCACGCAATCTTGAAGAACAATTCTCCCGCAAACTGGCCAACGCTTCGCTGGAAACCTATCTTCAAATGAACAATATTGTTTGTATTGAAGGAGTAGATACCAGGGCATTGGTTACACATGTTCGCCAGAACGGTGCCATGAACTGCATTATCTCTTCCGAAATACTCGATGTGGATGTATTGAAGAAGATGCTCGCCGAAGTTCCCAATATGGACGGATTGGAACTGGCCAGCCACGTAACGACCAAACAACCATATACCCTCGGCGACGAAAAATCGCCTATAAGAATAGCAGTGCTGGATTTTGGAACCAAGCAACATATACTTCATTGCATGGTACAAAGAGGAGCTTATGTAAAAGTGTTTCCTGCAAAAACGGGTATCGAAGAACTTAAGAAATTCAATCCCGCCGGATATTTTATTTCGAATGGTCCCGGCGACCCGGCAGCAATGGATTATGCCATTGCCACTGTAAAGGATGTTCTTAAAGAGAACAAACCAACATTCGGTATCTGCCTCGGCCACCAGTTACTGGCTCTCGCAAGCGGGGTCGAAACTTTCAAACTGCATCACGGGCATCGGGGATTGAATCACCCGGTGAAAAACCTGGTGACCGGTTTGTGCGAAGTAACTACGCAAAATCATGGCTTTGGTGTCAATCCCGAAACGCTTAAGAATGCACCGCAGGTGGAAGTGACGCATTTGAACCTCAACGATAATTCTATCGAAGGAATTCGAATAAAAGATAAACCGGCGTTTTCGGTGCAATACCATCCCGAAAGCACGCCCGGCCCGCACGATAGCCGTTATCTTTTTGATCAGTTTATTGATATGATTCGTAAGAGCCTTAACTAGGAGCGCGCTACTCGCTTCTCGTAAGTTAAATAAATTACTGCCCGGGCAAGCCCCGGGCATTTTTTTATGCGCCTGGTTTCTACTTTCTTCTCTCTATTTTCTATTCTCTATTTTTACTTCATGAAACCCGGCCTCTGCAGTTTTGCATTGCTGATATTTTTTTCATTTGCCTGCTATTCTCAAACCGAAAAAAAAGAATGGCAGGAAGCAGAGGAATTTTTAAAATCGCAAACCTATTCCATTACCGAATCACGGGATCTTCGTTTGCTGGGCAAAGAAATCAGGCTGCGATTTAAAGACAGCGCCACGAGATTAAAAGCGGCCTATCTATGGGTTACCAGGAATATCCGCTACGATTGCGAAGGATTGAAGAATAAAAATTCACGCTGGGCGCTCGACAGTGTATTAAAATCACGAAAGGCGGTTTGTGCGGGCTATGTAAATGTGTTCCGCAACTTGTGCGAGGCGGCGGGGTTGGAATGCGTGGACGTGAGTGGCTATGGAAGATCCGGTTTTGAAAACCTGCTGGTAAACCGCGATTCTTTTGCTACCAATCATACCTGGAATGCAGTTAGAATTAGAGGTGAGTGGAAGCTGATCGATATTACCTGGGCCAGCGGGTATACCAGCGAGGACTGTAGCAGTTTTACGTTTCACCGCAACGATTGGTATTTCTGTGCAGACCCCAGCCGATTTGTTTGGGATCATTTTCCTAATGACAGCAGTTGGCAATTGCTTTCCCAGCCGGTGAGCTGGCAGGAATTCTATCGTTATCCCCTGTTGTACCAGGGGATGATTGAAAATAATATTGAGGATTTTTATCCGCGCTCTGTAATTATTGAGAGAAAAATGGGCGATACCGTTGTTTTTCATTTCAAAAGTAATCGTCCTTTGAACCGCATTATACTGAGCAGCAGGAAACAAAGACAATTGTACCGGATGGATATTCCCGACCGTACCAGGGATGGATATCGTTACGTGTATCGTATTGATCAAAAAGGTTCCTACGATTTGCAGATTGATTTGTTATTGGTAGAAAATAGCCGGGTATTGGGTTCTTATAACATTCATACGTTTACCGATATCGTGTACTGGGTAAAGGCTTTGTAAAAACAAACTCATTGATGAAATTGGTATGGAGTTCGTGCCTTCATACATCTCTTTCCATAATTTTTCGATTACCGATATCATAAAAAATTATTTAACCACAACAGTTCGTGATTTTATTTTTTTATAACCACAGGGAGCGAGGAGTGCGCAAAGGGTTCATCTATTATAAATCACCGATCATTCCCTGCGTTCCCCGTGGTCCTTGTGGTTTTACCTCCGTCGCCCGGATTCGTGTCTTCACGAATCCCCGGTAGGTCTTCGTTCGCATAAGAGCAAATGCGGTGAGAGATATAAATTCGGTGATTGCTTGGAAAGCTTGTTAAGACATATGCTATAGCAGCTCCTCCGCTTCTCTCGCTCTCCTGCGGTAAAAACCAGCGCCCTTCGAATCTGTAACCGCCACTTAAATCCCTTAAATTTGAAGCTGCATATATCAGCATATGAAAATAGCAATCATCAATGGCCCCAATCTCAACCTGCTTGGAAAAAGAGAAGTCGATATTTACGGCAATATACCCTTCGAAGAGTATCTCCAACAATTAAAGTCGAAATACCCGCATATTGAGTTTTCGTACTACCAAAGTAATGTAGAAGGCGAGCTGATTAACGAAATACAACGCGTAGGGTTTAGTTATGATGGCATCATCTTCAATCCCGGCGGATATACGCATACCTCGGTAGCTATCGGCGATGCGATAGCGGCTGTTAAAACACCCACTGTAGAAGTGCATATCAGCAATATCCATGCAAGAGAAGATTTTCGGAAGCTCTCCCATGTTTCGGCAAAAGCAAAAGGAACAATAGCCGGGTTGGGGATGAAGGGATATGAATTGGCGCTGCAGTATTTTTTGAATTAATACTTCAACGAAATTGTAATAAATTCCTTCACTTGACCTTCTTCTGGATAGTCATTGAAGGCAGGGTTTTATCAAGCCATTCAGTAGCCCTTTATACTCGTTTATAAAAACACACGCATCATCAGCGCAAAGCCGGTATCTTGTTTGGTAGCAGTCTTGCGTACGATATGAACCCCTGTTTTGGTCCATACTTTGAATAGCTCGCCCTTTTTCCTTTTACGAAGCTCTCTTTCTATTTCCGGTACGAGGGCTCCCGAAGCTATCCACCCCAAATCACCTTTTGTTATCGATTCACCGCCCATGCTCCACAACTGTGCTTCATCTTCAAAACTACTTGCCCCGCTTTTGATGCGATTGAAGATTTCGGTGGATAGCGAATCTGCTTTTCGCCGGGTAAACACTGTGGTATCAATAAAAATCTGGCTGATGCGGTTGAAGGTATTCGGTAATTTAGCGAGCACCTGCACCAATACTTTGCCTTTATCATAAGGACCGTACACTTTTCGAAGCTTGCCTTTATAAGCCAGGCTGTCCGGCAGCCCCATAAAGGCATCGGTGCGCATGATGGCCACGGTATCGAGTACAAATTTTTTCTTTAGTACATCTTTTACATAGAGCGGGGGATTGGGCGATTGTTCCAATTCGGTTTTTATTTGGGCAATCGTTTTCTTTTGCGCCTGGAGCGAAAGACCAACTGCAGCCAGCATGCAAATAATCGCTATTTTTTTCATTTTATATCCCCGCGAGTTTTATAACCAGTTATAGAAATGCCTCCCTTGCAGCCGTGGGCAAACTAAAAGGGAGGCAAATTTACCGAATAGGAACGCAAACGATACTATAAAATAAGCAGTATAACTAAACCTATTTTTTCTTTTTCTTCCCCTCATTTACCGGCGGGCATTCCACCTCTATGCCCTCGCGTTTGAACAAGTCATTGAATTGCTCACCGCTTGCTACTGCTACCAGTTTATCGGCTTCTGCCTGTTTCTTGCTGCGGTATTCCCGGTCTTTTAAAAGGTCCTGCACCTTATCGAGCTTTGCTACGTATAAACTTCTTCCATGCGTTCCCAGTATAATTTCGTTTTCTCTTTCCTGGATGGCAATATCGTGCAGGGGAACCGACCTGGGCAAACCATTGTTCCATGCCATAAATCCGTTACCGGCATCCACGCTTACATACAAGCCACCATCGCTTCCTACATACAGGATGCTGTCTAATTTCGGATCTTCCTTTACTACGTTTAAAGGTTCAAAGGGAAGATCTTTGCCAATGGCTTTCCAGTTTTCGCCGTAATCTTCGCTTACAAAAAGATAAGGAAGAAAATGGTCGTTGCGATAGCCGTTTAAGCTAACATATACCCGGCCTTCCTTGTGCTTCGAAGCTTCAATATGACTTACCCAAAGCCCCTGGGGAAGTTTGCTGCTGATCTTTTTCCAGGTATAGCCTCCATCGCGCGATATATGAACATTGCCATCATCGGATCCGGCATATAGCAAGCCGAATTTTTTGGGCGATTCGGCAATGGAAGTCAGAGTACCAAAGGGTACATTTCCTTCCTTTCTTCCATTAGTCAAATCGTTGCTCAGCGTTTCCATGCTATCGCCCTTGTTCAGCGAACGATGAAACCTGTTGGTGCCGAAATACAGGATATCCTGGTTGTGACGGCTAAGCAAAATCGGTGTTTCCCAATTGAAACGCAATGGAAACTCACCCAACTCATGGCTGGGGCGGATGGGTTTTCGATCTCCCCTGGTTAGGCGGTTCAATCTAAAATAATTACCAAACTGCGATCCTGCATAAGTGGTGGTATTATCGCGCGTATCCACCTGCACCTGCATGCCATCGCCGCCTACGAGCGATTTATATGCGTATTCACCATTATCGATCCAGCCAATATCTTCCTTGTGATTGCTCGGCCCGTACCAAACATTGTTATCCTGCAAACCTCCATACACATTGTAAGGTTTGGCATTGTCGGTAGTAACCGCATAATACTGCGCAACCGGCGGTGTATTGCATTTAAACCAGGTGGCGCCATCGTCGTAGGTGATATTGGCGCCGCCATCGTTTCCATCAATGATGTGTGAGTCTCTTTTTGGATTGATCCAGATGGCGTGGTGATCGGCGTGTACATTTCCTTTGTCGATATTCTTAAAGGTTTTTCCGCCATCGGTCGATAACTGCAGCGGCACGCCAAATATGATCACTTTGTTTTCGTTATAGGGCGAAACATAGATCTTTCCGAAATAATAACCATAGGTGAAATAGATATTGATATCTTTTTCGTGTGTTTTCTTCCATGTTTTACCGGCGTCATCGCTGCGGTACACCTGGCAACCGTAAATGCCTGCATTTACAAATCCATCGTTTACGTTCAGGTAATCGTAAATAGCGGTTGGTTTTACCTTGTCGTTCTTCACCATTTCTTTTACAACTGCTGCGGTATATTTTGCCGGCATGCGGTTACGGCGCATAAACTGATCGAGCTTCTTATCATCGAGCTGCGCGAATGCTTCTTTGCTGATGTCTTTAAAATTTGAGAGTACATAGGCTGTATCGTTCCGGCGCGAACTGGTATCGGGTTTTCTCGCATTGTTATCGATGATAGCATACACTATCTGCGGGTTTTTGGGAAATACGGCAATGCCAATTCTTCCATTTCCGTCACCAGTGGGGAAGCCGGCTCCTTCTTTCGATAGGAGTTCCCAATTGTCTCCGCCATCGGTGCTTTTGTAGATACCGCTTGTTTTGCCGCTTTCCTTGAAACTCCAGGCCGAGCGGGTACGATACCACATGGCAGCATACAGTTCGTTGGGGTTGGAAGGATTGATATCGAGATCAACAGCGCCGGTGTTTTCGTCAACATACAAAGTTTGCTTCCATGTTTTTCCACCATCGCTGGTTTTATAAACACCTCGTTCTTTATTGGGAGAATATAAATGTCCGAGCACAGCTACCCAGGCAGTATTATTATCTGTTGGGTGTAATTGAATTTTACCGATATGCTGCGATTCAGGCAGGCCGAGGTATTCCCAGCTTTTGCCATTGTTGCTGCTTTTATAAATTCCCATGCCCGCATACGAAGAGCGGCTGCTATTTACTTCACCGGTTCCCACCCAAATGGTGCGGGTTTTCCAGTTCACGGCAATATCGCCAATGGTGAGGATGTCCTCGCTATCGAAAACGGAAGTGAAACTCTGACCATTATTCGTGGTATGCCAGAGCCCGCCCGAGGCATAGGCAACGTAGAATTCGGTGGGATCGTCTTCGTTTACGTCCAAATCAACCACACGCCCACTCATGATGGTGGGGCCGATATTGCGGAAAGCGATGTCTTTAAGCAGCGACTTATTCTCCAACAGTTTACGTTGCTGTACTTTTTTGAGACGATCGGCCGCAGGGGTTGGCTTGATTTGTGCTTTTGTAAAGAGTGAAAGGCAAAAGACCATTAAGCTTGTTAAAGCTATGATACGGCAAGGGTTTTGCGGTAATTTTGGCATCATAAAGCAGTTCAGTTTTCGTTTTAAGGGTATAAACATACAAAACATGCGTTGTATTTTGTTTTTGCTGTTGCTGATTTCCTCTCAAAGTTTTTCGCAGTGGAAAGACTATAAACTCAATGCAAATGGCGATACATTAAATAGGATTGACATGAGTGGCAGGAAACAGGGGCCCTGGGTGCATCGATACGAAACCGTTCGCGGAGAACCGGGCTATGAAGAAGAAGGTTGGTACAAGAATGATCGTAAAGAGGGGGAGTGGCGTTTATTTAATCTTTCGGGCGACCTGGTTGGGATAGAAAATTACAAATGGGGATTGAAGGACGGTATTTGCCGCTATTATTCGATGCATGGCGATCTGAGGCTCGAGCAAAGCTGGAAGGCATTGAACCCCGATAAGGAATACGATACGATCGATGTGGAGGACCCGGATAAACTCGACAATTACTACCAGGTTGTAGTAAAGAATGAAGGCGCTGCCATAAAACACGGTGTTTGGAAATACTATAATCCCGAAACCGGCACCATCATTCGAACCGAAACCTATACACTTGGTAAATTGGAATCCTCGCCAACAGCTTCTTCCAATAACAACTCTACGGGCGAAAAGAAAGCTATCGCCAAACCCAAAGAGGTATTGGAGTTTGAAAAGAAGAATGCCGGCAAAAAGAAAGTGAAGGTTCGCGATGGAAGTACGGGGAATTAGAATTGGCCAATGGGGAAATTGGACAATAGGTCAATGGGGAAATTGGACAATAGGCCAATTGTGTTGTTCTTCGCATCGGGTTTGTTGGAGTAGGGATATTTGTAAGAACCAAGCTTAACCGATACTTAATGGACCTCGACGAATGTCGGGGTCTTTTTATTTGTGCCCACCCAACCGCAGGAGGCGGAGCCGGGTTCTTAACCACTGGTTGCCTTTTCCCTTGCCGTTCTCCTGCCCGCGCAACCATTCAAAATAAAAAAATTGGTCATTTGAAGCTTTGATGTATATTTGATATCAAATTGATATCATACAAAACTTCACAATATGGAAAAAATCGTTAAGCCCGTTTCTGGTTACCTGGCATTGCTGGTGTCGCTGGTAATGCTGGTTGTTGCAATAGTGCTGTTTATCCAGCTAAAGGAACAGTCTGATAGCAATAAATGGTTTGCTTTGGCGGGTATTGGTTGTTTGCTCGTCAGCCTTTTCCTTGGTCTCGGCATTATTGTTATCAGTCCTAACCATTCAAGAGTGCTCACATTTTTTGGCAAGTATGTTGGAACTGCCAAAGAAAACGGATTGTTGTTTGTAAACCCGCTTTACAAGAAGCAAAAGATTTCATTGCGCGCCGAAAACCTGGAAAGTGCCAAGCTGAAGGTGAACGACAAGTTGGGAAACCCCATTGAAATTGCTGCAGTAATTGTTTGGCTGGTAAGCGATACCTACAAAGCAGCTTTTGAGGTGGAAGATTATAACCACTATGTAAAAGTTCAAAGTGAAGCGGCAGTTCGTCATCTTGCTACCAGTTGCCCTTACGATCATATGGAAGACGAGCATGCTGCCGTTACACTACGCGATGGAGGCGACCAGGTAAATGCTCTTTTGGAAAAGGAATTGAGCGAACGCCTGGCACCTGCAGGTATTGTAATTAAAGAAGCACGCATCAGCCATCTCGCTTATGCTCCCGAAATTGCCGGCGCTATGTTGCAACGCCAGCAGGCAACTGCAATTGTAGCTGCCCGTTATAAAATTGTGGAGGGAGCCGTAGGGATGGTAGAACTCGCGCTGGAGCATCTTTCTAAAAAAGAAATTGTTCAGCTCGACGAAGAAAAGAAAGCTGCTATGGTAAGCAACCTGATGGTGGTTTTATGTGGCGAAAAAGGAGCGCAGCCGATCGTGAATACGGGTACGCTCTATCAATAAACTCATTCCTGGAATAAGCGATGGCGGGAAAAAAGAATTTTGTGTTGCGAATAGATGAAGATGTATACAAGGCCCTTGAAAAATGGGCAGGGGACGAATTTCGCAGTGTAAACGGGCAAATTGAATGGATAATTGATAAAGCCCTGAAAGAATCGGGAAGAAAAAAAGGGAGTGAAACATCGACACGAAAAAAGGACGGCGAAGAAAAATAATATTTTATAGTTAACCTTATTAATGAAAAGATATGAGAAAGTCATTTGTATTTTTCTGGATACCCTTCGTCATTGCTTTTGCGGCTGTTTTAATGAAGGGCTGCTAACCGTTAAAGCCTGATATGAAACTACCGCGCTATCAGTAAGCGCATGCATAAAACTAATTATGGCTTTTACCTCTTTTTTGCTAAGATGTAATTCGGTAGGGGGAAGTGTTTGATTGGGCGGCGCAATTCTCCATCCGCTTCCCCCGCCTTTGTTGTAAAAATCCATTACTTCTTCCAGCGTACCGAACACCCCGTTGTGCATGTAAGGTGCTGTGAGTGCAATATTCCTCAGTGTTGGTGTTTTAAATGCATACCGGTGAACCGGCGAACGCGTGTACAAAAACTTTCCCTCATCGGGATCCAGTTCGGGTTTCTCCTTATCATTTTTCGCGGGAGCAGCAATAACTTCCGACTCTGTATCGGTAAATTCGGGAGGGAGCAGCCCATTGAATAAGGGAATGAAATGGCAGGTGCCGCATTTGGCCTTGCCCATAAAAAGATTGAAACCCTTTATCTCCTGCGCATCTAATTTCGTTTTGTCGCCGGCTATGTACTGATCGAATTTTGCATTCATGGCAACAAGTGAACGGATATAACTCGATATGGCGTTGGCAATCGTGTAATTGCTGATAGCATCCTGCTCGTTGCTATAAGCCTTTTTAAATAATTCCCGGTAAACTTCATTCGAATTTAGTTTCACAACTGCCTGATCAAGCGATCCATCCATTTCCTGTTCGTTGTGCACTACGGCATTGAGCTGGTGCTCCAATAGCGATACCCGGCTGTCGAAAAACTGGCGTGTTTGAAGGGCAGAATTCCAAAGCGTGGGAGTGTTTCTGCGTAAGTAGGTTTTGTTATCGATGGCAATGGCTGTCTTCAGTCCATCTGTAAAGGCCAGCTCTGGCTTATGGCAACTGGCACAACTTCTTTTTTGGGAGGAAGAGAGAATGGGATCGTGGAATAGTTTCTTGCCCAAATCAATCCGGTAACCGCTTGCCTCGTAAAGAGGGCCGGGCGAAAAGAAAGACATATCAAATACTTCGGCACTCATGAAATTTGAAACTCCTGCATTTATTGGCCTTTTCTCCTTCGGCATAGTAAAACCTGTTTCGTAGCTGAGGCGGGCAAGTGTTTCATAACAGGGAAGAACATGATCGCAAATAAATTCGAGCCGATTCATTTTATTGAAATTCCTGTTTGTCTCCAGGTATCTTATCGCATCTTCCCATCGCTGTGTAAACAGTCCATTTTGATCGAAGGAAAAGGGATGTTCCCTGAACAGAGTTTTTAAAAGTTCTTCTGTACTTTCCAACGTAGAAATAGCTTCGGGAATGGAATGCTTTGCGAGAGGAGAATCGAAGCCGGTTATACCCAACGCTGTCATTCTTATCAATGCTGTTCTCAACGCGTCGGCTACCAATTCGTTTTTGAATTTATAATGGCGATTCGGTTGGCGGAGGAGTTGAAGAAGTATGTTTTTTATAAGAAGGGTTTCTTCGTTTATCTTTTCAAAATCTATTTGTTTTGGGTTGCCGAAAATCATTTCTTCCAGCACCTGGAACCCGTGCGGATCCAATACTTTTCCCGGGTTATCTACCTCTGCTCTTGGTAATGCAGCAGCATTTAGCTGAATGCTTTCTGCAGGATGGAAATAATCGATCAGCACCGCTGCTTTTTTATAGGCCAGCCGGGTTTTCCTGAAATGATTTCGTATTTTTTTTACAGATGCTTTTTCATCGCATAGCTTGTTCAACTCCGTTACACAGGCTATCGCATCTTCCAATTGCCGTTGAAAAATGCTGTCGATTGAGTTGTTGGAAAGCTCTCTCTCTTGCCGATAAGCCGAAGGCTTTATAAGCCAACTACACAGTGCCAAAATCACCACAAGCAAAGCCAATAGCCTTACCTGCTTTGTAAGCGCGCGGAACCTGTAGAGTTTAAAAAGTTGATTCCCCGTTTTTTCCGGGTAGGAGTCGTGTAGAGCGCGGTATGTGTTCGTATGCGCCTTCATTTATTTGAAACTAAGCGTAAAATACAGTATTTTTCTAAGTATAAACCCCGAGCATGAAACCCTTACTGCAACCAAAGCTACTAACGGTTATTGGTGTAATCGTTGTTCTTCCACTTCTGTCCCTGGCCCAAACCCGTTTCATAAGTTTCGGCAGTTCGTGGAGATATCTCGATAACAACACAAGGCCTCCCGGATGGGAAACTACTAATTACGATGATGGAACCTGGGCATCGGGCAGCGCCGAGTTTGGTTATGGCGATGGCGACGAAGCTACTACCGTATCTTATGGGCCTGATCCGAATAATAAGTACGTGACCACCTATTTTCGGAAAACAGTTAACATCCCTGATCCGGCAACAATCGCCAATTTTATTTTCAACATCGAACGCGACGATGCATTTGTTTTGTATGTGAACGGTTCTGAAGTAGCCCGGAACAATATGCCCGCCGGCCCACCCGACCACAATAGTTTTGCACTGGCAGTGGCTAACGATTCCATTGTGAGTGTTGTAGTACCGAATACCGCCTTTGCTCCCACTTATAACGTAATTGCGCTTGAATTGCACCAGGCCAACCTAACCAGTTCGGATCTTTCTTTTGATCTCGAAATGATGGGTAGTTCCAATACGGGAGCTATATTGTTTAACAACGACGAATACTGGCGATACCTCGATACCAATGCACGTCCGGCAAACTGGCAAACTCTTGCATTTGCAGATGGCGGCTGGCGAATCGGGTATGCCGAACTGGGCTTTGGCGAAGGCGATGAGGCGACGGTTATCAATGGAGGGCCTTCCAATGCACGGTATCCCACCACCTATTTCAGGCGGCAATTTACCGTTACAGACTCGGCTGCATATCCCTTTTACACGATCAGCGTTACGCGCGACGATGGCTATGTATTGTACCTGAACGGAACAGAAATCGGCCGCAACAATATGCCTGCGGGTACGCCACTGCATACCAGTTTTGCATCGACAAATGTGGAAGAGGAGATCATCACCTTCATCATCCCTGCTGCCTTATTACGATCGGGCTCCAATTTACTTGCAGCAGAGGTACACCAGTCAAATGCTACCAGCACCGACCTATCCTTTAATGTGAAGATTACAGGCATAACGGCAAGCTCGCAAAAAATCATTGCATTCAAATCGTCCTGGAAATACCTCGACAACGATACTCGTCCGGCAGGATGGGAAACCAGTTCCTTCGACGATATTGCCTGGCCTTCAGGAAACGGAGAATTTGGATTTGGGGATGGCGATGAAGGTACCACTGTAAATGGCGGTCCCGGTACCGCTAGGTTTATCACCACTTATTTTCGTAAAACTATCAATATTGCCGATCCCTCCACATTTCCCTTCTACACTTTCAATATTGAACGCGACGATGCATTTGTAGTATACGTGAATGGCAATGAAGTTGGCCGGAACAATATGCCTTCAGGTACGCCGGCTCATAGTACGCTGGCATTAGCCGCTGCCGAGGACCTGATGGTAAGCTTCCAGGTGCCCGCCAGTGTTTTTGTGGCAGGGAATAATGTGATTGCAGTGGAAATTCATCAAAACGGCATAACAAGTTCTGATCTTTCTTTCGATCTTGAACTTACAGGAGTCAATTCTTCGAATATACTAATAGGTAATAACGCCTCCTGGAAATACTGGAATGCCAATAGCCGCCCGGCTTCCTGGCCCAGCAGTGCCGATGCCACCTGGCCAGTTGGCGATAGCGAATTGGGTTTTGGCGATGGCGATGAAACCACCGTGGTGGATGGCGGGCCTGCAGGAAATCGCTGGCCGGCGATGTATTTCCGCAAAACCATCAATATCGACGATATAAATGCCTTCACCGATTATACATTCACGGTAAAAAGAGACGATGGTTTTGTTTTGTATGTAAATGGAACCGAAAGGGCAAGAAACAATTATACCGGAACGCCGGCGCACAATTTCAACGCCAGCAATACCGACGATTCTCTTATAACTTTTACCCTGCCGGCTTCGAATTTCCAAAATGGATCAAATGCCATTGCAGTAGAGGTGCACCAGTCGAATGCCAGCAGCAGCGATCTTTCCTTCGACCTTCAGTTATTCGGAAACTTCAGCAACCAGCCCATTATTCCTTTCAACTCATCGTGGAAATACCTCGATAACAATACGAGGCCGGCGGGATGGGAAACAGTAGCTTTTAACGACGCGGGCTGGGCAACAGGCAATGCCCGGTTGGGATATGGCGGTGACGGCGAAGCAACGGTGATTGCCTTCGGCCCCGATCCCAATAATAAATATCCAACAACTTATTTCAGGAAATCGGTCAACATAGTAAACGTAAGCGCTTATGCGAATTTTAATATTGGACTTGTTCGCGATGATGGTGCGGTGGTATATGTGAACGGGGTAGAAGTTATTCGCAGCAATATGCCCGTGCCACCTGTTACGCATACCACACTGGCGGCATCCAATGTGGGAGGCGCCGCCGAAACAGCCGTTAATAATTTTGTGGTACCGGCATCGTATTTTGTCAACGGCAATAATGTGATAGCGGTAGAAGTACACCAGGATTTACTCAACAGTTCCGACCTGGGTTTTAACTTACAACTTACTACGGGTGCATTGGCCGGCTCTTCACCTGCCATCGTTAACTACACCGACGTTTGGAGGTTTCTCGACAATGGTTCGGACCAGGGCACTGCCTGGCGGGCCCCGGCCTTTAACGATGCCACCTGGAACAGCGGCGCTGCGAAATTGGGCTACGGTGGAGATGGCGAAACAACCATTATTGGTTTTGGACCCGACGCGAACAATAAATACATCACCTCTTATTTCCGAAAAACCGTTACGATTAATAATCTTAACCAGTTCCAGAGTTTTATCGTGAACCTGTTGCGCGATGATGGCGCGATCGTGTACGTAAACGGCAACGAAGTGGTTCGGGAAAATATGCCAGCGGGTACCATCAACTATCAAACACAGGCATCGAGTACTATCGATCAAGGAGCGGAAGAAGACAATCCGGTTTCTTTTTCTATTCCCACTACTCATTTTGTAGAAGGAACCAACACAATTGCCGTGGAAATTCACCAGGTAAATGCCAGCAGTTCCGATCTTGGTTTTGCAATGGAATTATTGGGCTCTCAGCAACCGGCTGGTTCGGCTACACTTACGCGTTCTCCCTATCTTCAGCGGGGTACAACCAATGAAATTACCATTCGCTGGAGAACAGCCGCACCCACCGACTCAAGGGTGGAGCTGGGTTCGTCGGTAGGAAATTATACCATCCTGGTAGATAGCCCTTCGCTTACAACCGAACATATTGTTCGCGTTAGCGGCCTCACGCCCGATACCAAATATTTTTACCGCGTCGGCAGTTCTACACAGGCATTGCAGGGCGCCGCAGATAATTTCTTTACTACCTTGCCTGCCGAAGGAACGAGAAAGGTTCGTATTGCAGCATTCGGAGATTGCGGTAGAAATGAAAACAACTTCCAGGCAAATACGCTAACGCGATACAGGAACTATCTTTCTTCAAATGGTATTGATGCTGCCGATGCCTGGATATTGCTTGGTGATAATGCTTACAACAGCGGAACGGAAACTGAGTTTAACAACGCCTTCTTCAATATATACGGGCCAAACATCCTAAAGAATCACAAACTCTATCCCGCGCCTGGCAACCACGATTACTATGCCGATGCCAACGGACAGGCAAATAAAAATGTACCCTATTATAGTTTGTTTACCATGCCTACGAATGGCGAAGCCGGTGGAGTTCCTTCCAATACAAAAGCATTTTACTCGTTTGATGTGGGTGATATTCATTTTCTTTCGCTCGACTCTTACGGTACTGAGGTGGAAGGTCCCAACAATCGTCGGCTTTACGATACCACGGGCCCGCAGGTAACCTGGATTAAGGCCGATTTAGCTGCCAATACAAAAAAATGGGTGGTGGCTTACTGGCATCATCCTCCTTATACAAAAGGAAGTCACAATTCCGATACGGAAGGCGAATTGATCAGCATGCGCGAAAACTTTATTCGCATCCTCGAACGCAATGGGGTAGATATGATTATTTGCGGGCACAGCCACGACTACGAAAGATCCTACCTGTTGAAGGGTTATTACAAAGCGAATGCAGGCGATCCGCAATTGAACGAAAACGATTTCAATCCCGCTACCCATGCCGTAAGTACTTCCAGCGCAAAGTACGATGGAACAGCCAACTCCTGCCCTTATATCTACAAGCACGGGCAATACCATCACGGTACTGTATACGTCGTTTCGGGGAACTCCGGAGCTGATGGAGGTGTACAGAGCGGCTACCCGCACAACGCGCTTCCGTTTGCCGATCAAAACCTGGGAGGTATGTTTTACTTTGAAGCAGACAGCAATCGTCTCGATGCTAAATATATCCGCACCGATGGCTCCATTGGCGATAACTTCACCATCATGAAAGGCGTGAATACCGCTGATACATTCTTCATAATCGCCGGCAACCAGGTAACGCTCGGCGCATCGTGGAGCGGCAACTACGCATGGAGTAATGCTGCAACCACCAGGACCATTTCTGTTACGCCACCCGAAGGCCTCAGCAATTATTCTGTTACCGACAACCAGGGTTGCCTGAAAGACAGCTTTGCAGTGTATGCGAACATCTGCGCTGGCAATATAAACACCTGGGTAGGCAATGTGAGCACGGCTTGGGAAAACCCGGCTAACTGGAGTTGCGGACAGGTACCCGGCATTAACTCGGAGGTTGTTATCAACCCCGGAACGCCCTATTCAGCGGTAGTTAACTCGGATGTTGTCATAAAAAATATTACCATTAAAACCGGTGCTTCGGTTACAGTTATTTCTGGTTTCAAACTCGATGTCAAGGAACCTAATCGACCTTGACGATTATTGTACCGGTTAAACAGGAGCGGTTTAGCCGGTACAATTATAACTTCAGCATAGTACAGGATGCAGCTTCTTATTTCTTAAATTAGATTTCCCATCTGTCCAGCCAGTGTGGTGCTGTTTTATCTGAACACCTCTAAAGCTTCGCTATGAAAAAAATATTTTTCTTGCAATTGCTCCTGTACAGCTTTTGTGTATGTATTGGTCAAACAGGAACCCTGTCGCTTACTCAACAACAGTTAAAGGACAAAATTATGGGTGGTTGGGCCGGGCAAACCATTGGAGTAACTTTTGGTGGGCCCTACGAGTTTCAATTCAATGGTACAATGATCGGCGATTACCAGCCACTGAAATGGTACGATGGTTATTTGAAACAAACCATGCTTAACAATCCCGGTCTTTACGACGATCTTTACATGGATCTGACTTTTGTAGACATTTTTGAAAGATTTGGTTTGAATGCCCCGCTCGATTCCTTTGCCAATGCATTTGCAAATGCAGGATATATGCTTTGGCACGCCAACCAGGCTGCCCGTTATAATTTATTGAATGGAATAAAGGCGCCGGCCAGCGGTCATTGGAAAAACAATCCGCATGCAGACTGTATCGATTACCAGATTGAAGCAGATTTTGCCGGATTGATGTGCCCGGGTATGCCCAATACAGCTTCGGCGATTAGTGATAAAATAGGCCATATCATGAATTACGGAGATGGCTGGTACGGGGGAGTATATATGGGCGCCATGTATTCGCTCGCATTCACTTCTTCCAATATTGAATTCATAGTGAGCGAAGCGCTTAAAACTATTCCGGCGCAGAGTGAATTCTATAAATGTATCAATGATGTCATTACTTCTTATAAAAAATATCCGAACGAATGGAAACAAAGCTGGTTCCTCGTTCAGCGCAAATGGAGCGATGATATCGGCTGCCCCGACGGCGTTTTTGCGCCCTTTAATATCGACGCGAAAGTAAATGCTGCTTATGTAGTGATTGGCTTATTGTATGGTAAAGGTGATTTTGGAAAAACGCTGGAGATAAGTACACGCTGTGGACAGGATGCCGATTGCAATCCCTCTTCGGCAGGTGGAATATTGGGAACGGTGTTGGGATATGAAAAAATTCCCGCGTATTGGAAAATGGGACTAAAAGAAGCGGAAAGCATCGATTTCAAATACACCACCATGAGTTTGGAAGATGTGTATGAAATCGGTACCCGTCATGCTCTGAAAGTAATTGAGCAGAATGGAGGAAAGATCAACGGGAATTTGATAACCATAAAAACCCAGGTGCCCAGGGCCGTTAAAATGGAAAAAAGTTTTTCCTCTTTATATCCTATCGATAAGATAAAAGTAGACTGGTCGGCTCAAAAGGACGAAATCAGTTTTGCTTTTGTGGGAAGCGGCTTTGTGTTGCGTGGAGAAACGGCGAAATGGCAAAGCAACTCGCCTTATAATTACGAGGCGGAAGTATATATCGATGATGTGCTGTCGGAGAAGATCCTATTACCCACCAGTTATACTACCCGGAGGCACGAAATATGCTGGAACTACAATCTACCCCACGGAAATCATAGGGTAAGAGTTAAAATTCTCAACCCTTCTAAAGAGGAAATTTTTGTTGTGAGAGAAGCGATCGTATACTCGGATGGTGGTCGCTCAAATAAATAATTAATTAACTGCTCAACAAGCATACAAAGAATATTTTTTATGAAGAATCAAATTTTAATTACCGGCTTGTTTTTGTTATTGACCTCGATAGCAAATGCGCAGCAAAATAAGATCAGGCTGATTGTGAGGGGCGACGATATGGGTTACTCTCATTCGGGCAATGAGGCGCTGATTAAATGTTATAAAGAAGGGATACAAAAGTCCATTGAAGTAATTGTGCCATCGCCCTGGTTTCCGGAGGCGGTGAAAATGCTGGAAGAAAATCCCGGTGTCGATGTGGGCATACATCTTGCCATTACCAGCGAATGGGATAATGTGAAATGGAGGCCGCTGAGCGATTGCCCGAGCTTAAAAGATTCGGATGGATATTTTTACCCGATGATCTGGAAGAATAAAAACTATCCCGGTCGCGCCATCCTCGAAAATGCCTGGAAGCTGGAAGATATAGAAAAGGAATTTCGGGCACAGATTGAATTGGCGAAGAAAAAAATTCCGCGGGTAAGTCATATCTCCGGACATATGGGTTGTACATTTTTTGATCCCAAGGTTAGGGAATTGGCAAAGCGCCTCGCCAAAGAATATAACATTGATATAGATACTGAAGAGTACGAGGTAAAAGGAGTTGGATACGAAGGTCCTCATGAAACTGCCGCTCAGAAAGAACAGAGTTTTATGAATATGCTCCGCAAACTCAAACCCGGGACTTATCTTTTTGTAGATCACCCGGGTTTTGATGGACCTGAATTGCGTGCGATTCATCATATCGGGTACGAAAATGTTGCCATCGACAGGCAGGGCGTAGTAGATATCTGGACCAGCGAAAAAGTAAAAGCGTTGATAAAGGAATTGGGGATTGAATTGATCAGCTATGCCGATTTGAAAAGAAAGTGATGTGAATTAAAAATTGATTGATCTCTGCTTCTCCGTTTCTCTGCGGCGAATAAGCGGGAACTTATAGGGATTTTTTTACCTTAGAATACACAGAGAGCGCAGAGTATAATTTGGGACTATATATCGTCATCATCTTGTTTAAATCAAAAGCACTTAATAAAGCATACTATGCGTGTGAATAGAACACTGTTTACTTTCGTTATTGCTCTAGTTGCATTTATATCTAACTCCGTCTTTGCTGCATCGCCGCTTCAGCCGGCCTCGCTTACCTGCGAATACCGCGAAAACCCGTTGGGCATCGATACCAAATCTCCCCGCTTCGCCTGGAGCTTTACCTCCGCAATACGGAACCAGTTTCAATCGGCCTATGAAATTATTGTTGCAGATAAAATGGATGATATTGAAAAATTCAATGGCACTATTTGGTCCGGCGGAAAACAGATTTCTTCCCAGAACATTCAAATCGAATATGGGGGCAAAGCGCTTCAATCCTTTACCCGCTATTATTGGCGCGTACGAACCTACGATGCAAATGGCGAAGCATCCGAATGGAGCCCGATCGCCTGGTTCGAAACTGCTATGCTCGAACAAAACGATTGGTCGGCGCAATGGATCAGCGATGGAAGCACGCAACCTGCCAAAGAAGAGGATTATTATAAAGAAGATCCGATGCCTTTGTTCCGAAGGGCATTTGTGACAAAAAAGAAAATTGCACAGGCAAGATTATATATCAGTGGCCTCGGTTATTACGAAGCATATATCAATGGTCAGAAAATTGGCGATCATGTACTCGATCCCGGCTTTACCACTTATGCGAAACAAGTTCAGTATGTAGTATACGATATCAGCTCTTTTATAAAAAAGGGAAATAATGTTGCTGGAATCATGTTGGGTAATGGATGGTGGAACCCTCTTCCCTTTAAATTATTTGGGAGATGGGATTTGCGCGACTACCAGCAAACAGGCAGGCCCTGCGTAAAAGCGGAATTTCATATTCGGTATGAAGATGGAACGCTTGAAAAAATCATTACTGATGAAAACTGGCAAACTGCGCCCGGGCCTATTCTCCGAAACAATATCTATATCGGTGAACATTACGATGCAAGACTTGAACAAAAAGAATGGTTCCGATTTAAAACATCTAAGCCCTGGAAAAATGCGATTGTATTGGTTCGGGTACCGTCAGGACTAATGACGGTACAAATGCAACCTGCAATCAAGGTTACAAAGATTTTAAAGCCTGTATCGGTAACAGAATTCAAGCCGGGAGTATTCATTGCTGATATGGGACAAAATTTTGCCGGTGTTGCGAGGCTAAGGGTAAAAGGCAAAGCAGGAACAAAAATCACGCTTCGTTTTGGAGAGGGGTTATTCGAAGATGGTTCACTCAACGTAATGACTACTGTTGCCACTCAAATTAAAAAAAACGGAATCAAAGCCGGGCCCGGCGCGCCGGAAACCATGTGGCAGGAAGATAATTATATCCTGAAAGGAGAGGGAGTAGAAAGCTGGTCGCCTAATTTTACATTTCACGGGTTTCGATATATAGAAATCACCGGCTGGCCGGGAACACCAACGGTGAACGATTTGGAGGGGCTACGCATGAATGCCAATCTTCCCTTAAATGGAGATTTCGCCTGTTCCAATCAACAGTTCAATAAACTGCATGAAGTAATTCAATGGACTTTCTTAAGCAATGTATTCAGCGTACAGTCCGATTGCCCGGCAAGAGAGAAAATGGGATATGGTGCAGATATGGTGGTGAGCGCCAATGCTTATATCTATAACTACGATATGGCGCATTTCTACGGCAAATCGGTTCGAGATTTTGCTAATGAACAAAGACCCAAAGGGGGTATCACGGAGATCGCACCGTTTACCGGAATTGATGATCGCGGTTATGGCGATCTGTCGGGCCCGCTGGGTTGGCAACTGGCATTTCCTTACCTGCAAAAACAGTTGTACGAATTTTATGGCGACAAAAGAATTATAGAAACCTACTATCCCGCGCTTCAAAAACAAATTGCTTTCCTGCAATCGCAGGCGAAGAACAATCTCTTTTATTGGGATATCAGCGATCACGAAGCGCTCGATCCCAAACCCGAATCGTTTTCGGCTTCTGCATTTTATTATCATCATGTAAAATTGGCCGCCGAATTTGCAGCGCTGTTGGGAAACAAGGTTGATTCTGCCCGCTACGCAAAACTGGCCGATGGAATAAAAAGAAGCATCATTAACCAGTTCTATATTCCCGGAACGGGGAGATTCGACAATGCTACACAGTCGGCCCAGTTGTTTGGACTTCATTATAATTTTTCACCTGATTCGATCAAAAGCATGGAATGGTTGATAAAAGAATTTGAGCGACATCGATGGCATTTGTCTACCGGGATATTTTCAACGCAAATGTTGTTTGAGGTATTACGAAAATTTAACCGAAACGATATCGCATATAAAATAGCTTCGCAGGATGATTTCCCGGGCTGGTTGTATATGCTGAAAAAAGGAGCCACTACCTTATGGGAAACCTGGGAATTTCCTGAAACCGTTCCATCGCGCAATCACCCGATGTTCGGCTCTATCGACGAATGGTTCTATCGCAGCCTGCTGGGTATTAATGCCGGCTCTCCGGGTTTTGGCAATATTATTATTAAACCACAACCTGTTGATGGATTAAGCTGGGCAAAGGGGTCTTATCGATCAATAAGAGGTCTTATAAAAAGCAGTTGGAAAAAAGAAACAAATCGGTTTATCTTAGATGTTTCCATTCCACCAAATACAAAGGGCGAGATATGGATACCCGCCGGTTCCAGGCAATCTGTATTTGAAGGAAAAAGAAAACAGCAGGTAGCCAGGTATGAAGATGGTTATGCGATTGTACAGGTAGGTTCGGGCGATTATTCATTTGAAGTAGAATAGGGATTAAAAATTCTTAACAGGGTTATGATCTTATCGAAAGATTCGCTAAATAGAATTTCATCCAATCTTGTAAATGTTCCGCCTGTAAAATTATTTGAATTACCCGAACGGGTATTGCAGTTCGGCACGGGCGTATTGCTGCGTGCCCTGGTCGACGATATTATTGATAGAGCTAATCGGCGCGGCCTATTCAATGGAAGAGTAGTAATGGTAAAATCCACCGACAGTGGCGATACCAATGTCTTTGACCGGCAAGATGCTTTGTTCACCCTCTGTATTCGCGGAGTAGATAACGGAAGATCGGTGGCCGAAAACAATATCAATGCGGCCATCAGCCGCGTACTATCGGCCAGAGAAGAATGGAAATCTATTCTCGCCTGTGCCCATCAGCCTCAATTAAACATCATCGTTTCCAATACTACGGAAGTGGGAATTCAATTGAAGAAGGAAATGATATTTCAAAATCCACCCGATTCTTACCCCGCTAAACTACTTGCCTATCTGTATGAGAGATACATGGTGTTTAACGGGAGTATCGAATCGGGACTCATTATTATTCCTACGGAATTATTGCCTGATAACGGAAGCCTGCTGAAGTCGATTGTTCTTGAATTGGCAAAATTCAATCAATTAAGCGAATCTTTTCTTCAATGGATTGATGAGGCAAATCATTTCTGCAGTTCATTGGTAGATCGTATCGTGCCGGGAAAACCCAGGGCCGAGCAAAAAAAAGAAATAGAAGATCAATTAGGTTACCAAGACGAATTGCTGATTGTTGCCGAACATTATCATTTGTGGGCTATAGAAGGAAATGATTCGATAAAAAAGATTTTATCGTTTGAGCACGGCGACGAAGGCGTGAAGGTGGAACCTGATATCCGGATTTATCGCGAGCTCAAGCTGCGCCTGCTGAACGCCACGCATACCATTTGCTGCGGACCGGCTTTTCTATCGGGCTTCGAAACGGTAAAAGATTCGATGAATGTAAAATGGTGGGAAACTATAGTTTCGGAAATTATGTTCAACGAAATTTCGCCTGCGATTCCGTTCGATATCGATAACAATAGTAAACAGGAGTTTGGACGAAAAGTAATGGACCGTTTCCGGAATGAGGCTATTCATCACCCCTGGATCAATATCACCCTGCAATATTCCTCTAAACTCAGGATGCGCGTAGTGCCTGTATTGAAACGCTACTACGAACTGTTTCAAAAACCCCCGCTTTGTATCAGCGCCGGGTTTGCCGCCTGGTTTTTATTCATGCGTTGTCGTAAGAATAACGATGGGTTTTATATCGGCGAATACGAAGGAAAACAATACCGCATCCAGGATGAGGCCGCTGTTGCCTTATCCGATTTCTGGCAGAAACAAGACGCTGAAGACAGGATAGGCGAGATTTTATCGAATACCGATTTATGGGGCGATAGGCTCGACCTTTTACCGGGCTTTTCAAATGCTGTTGAAGAAAAATTGAAGCAAATGTTGGATATTGGAGTAGAAAAAACTTTCCGTCAACTTCAGCAAATAAACTCGAATGCCTGATATGAAGCAAAGGGTATTAAAAGTACATCCTTCCGATAATGTGATCGTAGCTTTGACCAATCTTCAGAAAGGTGAAAGAATCGAATACAATAACGAATCTTTTTTGTTGCACGATGCTGTTCCTTCGAAGCATAAATTTTTTACCTCAGATATGCCGGAAGGCGCCGAGGTATTTATGTATGGAGTATTGGTGGGCAAAACACAGTCTGCAGTACAGAGAGGAGAGTTGATGACTACTACCAATGTAAAACATGCTGCCGGCGATTATCGGTACAGGTCGGTAAAATATGAATGGACTGCACCCGATGTATCGAAGTTTATACACAAAACTTTCAGTGGCTATTATCGGAGTGATGGAAGGGTGGGAACGGCCAATTACTGGTTGTTTATTCCAACCGTATTTTGTGAGAACCGAAACCTGGATGTTATCCGCGAAGCACTGCACAACGAGTTGGGATACGCTGTAACAGATAAGTACAAAAGATACACGCATCAATTATTGCAGGCTTATAAAGAGGGAACTGATTTGAAACAAGTCGAATTCCTGAATCCCCCCGGTTTTCAACCTGCACGTGTTTTTAAAAATGTAGACGGAATAAAATTTCTCAATCACCAGGGCGGTTGTGGTGGCACGAGACAGGACGCTGCCATACTTGGAAAATTACTGGCAGCTTATGCCGATCACCCGAATGTAGGGGGGATCACGGTGTTGAGTTTAGGATGCCAGCATTTGCAAATGCAGGACTTGTTGAATGAACTCAAGAGTCGTAACCCAAATTTTGATAAACCTCTTTTTTTATTCGAGCAGCAGCAATCGCAAAGCGAGGAATCCCTTGTTGCGGAAGCTATAAAAAAAACATTCGAAGGACTGATCGAAATAAACAAGCAGGAAAGAAAGCCTGCTTCTCTCGATAAACTATGTGTGGGTGTAAAATGCGGAGGCAGCGATGGTTTCAGCGGCATATCGGCCAATCCCGCTGTTGGTTATTGCAGCGATTTACTAGTGGCGCTGGGTGCAAAAGTATTGCTGGCAGAATTTCCCGAATTGTGCGGCGTAGAACAGGAATTGGTGGATCGATCCATTGATCAGCCTACTGCGGAAAAATTTATTCGACTCATGAAGAACTACGATGCTATTGCGCATAGCGTCGGCTCCGGCTTTTATATGAATCCTTCGCCCGGCAATATCAAAGATGGATTGATTACCGATGCCATCAAAAGTGCCGGTGCTGCAAAGAAAGGAGGCACATCGCCGGTAGTGGATGTATTGGATTATACCGAACCGGCGAAGAAGCCGGGATTGAGTTTAGTATGTACTCCCGGCAACGATGTAGAAGCAACAACAGGCAAAGCAGCATCGGGAGCTACCCTGATTTTATTTACCACCGGGCTGGGAACTCCAACCGGCAATCCTGTTTGTCCAACTATTAAAGTAGCCACCAACTCTGCATTGGCAAAACGAATGAGTGATATCATCGATATCGATACCGGTCCAATCATCGAAGGAGACAAAACCATTGAACAAATGGGAGAGGAGATACTGGAATACTGCATAAAGGCCGCAAGCGGTGAAATTATTCCCAAGGCAGTTGCACTTAACCAGGATGATTTTATTCCCTGGAAAAGAGGGGTATCTTTATAAATTGATAAAGTCAAAACTCAAAAATGAGGCGTCGGGAAGAAAATATCTGTTTTACCCGAGTTCTTTAAGAAAGAGAAAATCTGGTTTGAAGCCGTTTAATTTTTAATTGGAACTGTTACATTGTATGGCAAAATCATTCCTGGACGAAAACTTTTTATTGCATTCGCGAACCGCGGAGATATTGTACCACGATTGGGCCGCGCCTATGCCAATTATCGATTATCACAATCATTTACCTCCCGACCTTATTGCCGGCGATTATCTCTTCGCCAACCTCACCCAGGTTTGGCTGAATGGCGATCATTACAAATGGAGGGCGATGCGAACAAATGGCATCGATGAAAAGTACATAACGGGTAATGCAGGCGATGAAGAAAAATTTTTAAAATGGGCGGAAACAGTCCCGTATACGGTTAGAAATCCATTGTATCACTGGACGCACCTCGAACTGAAACGTTATTTCGGAATTGACGAAATTCTTTCCCCCGGCACTGCTAATAAAATATACGCAGAATGTTCAACAAAATTGAATGGGAAAGATTATTCCGTTCGAAATCTTCTCCGGAAAATGAACGTACAGGTACTTTGTACAACCGACGACCCGGTTGATTCGCTGGAGCATCACAAAAAAATCCGGGAAGATGAGTTTGATATAAAAGTGTATCCGGCCTTTCGCCCCGATAAGGCCATGGCCACCGGCGACAGTGTGTCATTGAATAAATACATCTCACGTTTAGAAGAAATAACTAACATCTCTATTGATAACTATTCCGATTATCTCGCGGCATTGAAAAAGCGTCATGATTTCTTTGGAGAGATGGGTTGCCTGGTTTCTGATCATGGTTTGGAGAACATTCATGCCGATGAGTATACGGAGGCAGAACTGAAATCCATATTTTCTAAAATTCGATCGGGAAAAGAAATTTCGATCGATGAACAAAATAAGTTTAAATCGGCTTTACTTTTTGAGTTTGCCTTATGGGATCATGAAAAGGGATGGGTGCAGCAATTTCATCTCGGCGCCATGCGAAACAACAATAGCCGCATGTTTAGCAAACTGGGTCCGGATACCGGATGGGACAGTATTGGAGATTTTTCGCAGGCAAGAAGTTTATCTAAGTTCCTGGATCGACTCGACCGGACCAATCAATTGGCAAAAACGATTCTTTATAATCTAAACCCGGCCGACAACGAAGTGATGGCAACCATGGCCGGTAATTTCAACGATGGTTCCGTACCCGGAAAAATACAATGGGGCTCGGCATGGTGGTTTCTTGATCAGAAAGATGGAATGACAAAGCAACTCAATTCTCTTTCGAATATGGGTTTGCTGGGCCGATTTGTAGGGATGCTCACCGATAGCAGGAGTTTTCTTTCTTTTCCGCGGCATGAGTATTTTCGCCGGATACTTTGCAACTTGTTTGGAGAAGAGATCGAGAAGGGCGAGTTGCCTCACGATATTCCCTGGACGGGAAAACTGATCCAGGATATTTGCTATTACAATGCTAAAAACTATTTCGGCTGGTAATGAAAAAGGTTTTATGTTTCGGTGAATTGTTACTGCGTTTGTCGCCTGCTGCTGGTGGCGAGTGGCTCCGAAAAAATTCGATGCCGGTTTATCTTGGCGGAGCCGAATTGAATGTGGCACATGCACTGGCCAAATGGAATATTCCGGTTGCCTATTTTACTTCTATTCCCTATCATTATTTAAGCAGGGAAATTTTACAGGAGCTTTCTTCGAAAGGGATCGATATTTCCCGGGTACTGCTTTCCGGTAACCGGATAGGAACCTATTATATAGCGCAAGGCAGTGATCTGAAAAATGCCGGCGTCATTTACGATCGCGCAGGCTCTTCGTTTGCAGAATTAAACCCGGGCACAATCGACTGGCAGAAACTACTGGAGGGAATCGACTGGTTTCATTTCAGCGCCATTTGTCCGGCCCTAAGCAACAATGCAGCTATTATTTGCAAAGAGGTGTTGCAGGCGGCAAAAACAAAAGGAATCACAGTTTCGGTTGATCTGAATTACCGATCCAAGCTCTGGCAATATGGCAAAGAGCCAATGGAAATTATGCCCGAACTTGTTGAATACTGCTCGGTGCTGATGGGTAATTTGTGGTCGGTTGAAAAAATGCTGGGTATCGAATCATCGCTGGAAGATAGTATTGGAAAATCCAGTGAAGAATTGGTAGAGGCCTCCGGTAAAACCATGTTGCGAATACACCAATCGTTCCCTGCAATAACCGATATGGCATTTACCTTCCGCCTCGACAAAAGCTATTTCGGAGTAATGCAGCACGGCAAAGAAATGGTTATTTCGAAGGAATTTGTATTGAAACAGGTATTGGACAAGGCCGGCAGCGGGGATTGCTTTATGGCGGGATTGATTTATGGACTTACAAAAAACAATCCTGCGCAACAGGTAATAGATTTTGCCAGCGCTGCTGCAGTAGGGAAATTATCCGAAATCGGCGATGCCACCCAACGAACAGAAGAGCAGGTTCTTGCTTTGATTGGAGATGCACAGACCTGAAAATTTTGCTGGGGAAAATTAACCTAAAGCATGGCGGGTTGCTCGCTCTGAATACGACATAAAAGGATATTCGTTTGCTTGCAGGTTATTGTTTAATGACTCTTAAGGTTCGAATAATTGAATTATTCCCCGAATACACTCTGAAAAAATAGGCGCCGGGGGATAGAAAGTCTACTGCAATACGGTGTTCGTTTTTGCCGGAAATAAATTTGAGATCTATTTTTTTGAGCAAGCTGTTTTGCGGCGACCTCATCTCCACCCAGCCCTGCGAGGCCGTTGAAGATTCTGTTTCCAGCGTTACAAAATTGATGGCCGGGTTGGGAAACACTTTTGTATTGAAATAATAAGTTGGAGCGGCGCTATGCGATTGCACAGAGCTATTCAGTATGCGCCCGCTTTTTGTAAACAATTTAATTTTATAAAACATCATTGCCTGGGCGGGCGAATCGATGTAAGAAAAGGACCGATCCGAGGCCGGGATATTCTCTAGCATGCTTGCTGAATAGAAATTTATTCCATCGGCGCTTTTCTGGATCTCGAATTTATCGATGGGCTCGTTGCCGCCTATTTGCCATTGAAGTATAATTTTGTTTTGGAGAGCCGAAAGGTTGAAATAGTTGAAATAAGCAGGCAATACGATGTTGTTGCAATTCAAAATTATAAAGTCAAAACTCTTTAGATCGCAACCGTTGGCGGTTTCGATTACTACTCGGTAGCGGCCTTCCACCAGTCCGCCGATGGTAATAGAACTCGGTGTACTATCCGTTCCATTTAGATAGGCATCCGAAAAATTATATACTCCATTGCTGTCTACGTCGCGCGCCAAAGTATATTTCATGGGAAATATCTGGCTGATATTACTGCCGGTGATATTGACGGATACAGCTCCGGTATTGGTGCAGGTATTGGAGCTGGTGATGGTAATATTGGCATTGTACGACTGTGGTCCCGGTGTATTATTAACAGCCCCTGCACTTTGCTGCGGGTCTTTTAACCAGCCACAACCTCCATTGGTTAATCGCGCAAAACTATTTCCTCTTCCCTGCGATTCGCCCACGCGTTCGTAATTAATAGCCATATTGTCGAGATCGAAACTCTGGCTGCTGCAAGTGCCCGCTACTGTTGAGGTAGTGATCAGCGATGAAGGCTCCACGATATCTCTCACAATTGCATCGATAACATTCAAATTGGGGTCGAATAAAACCACCTGTTCACTTCCCGAACCTCCATCGGTTAAAAAACCATCACCTGTAGCAGGAATTGCTCCGCTCGTGCAGTTGCAGGTATTCCAATTAAGGTTGACTGTTGTGGTAGCACTGATATTACCGCAACCGATCGGTAAATTATCCTGGCCGGCGATAACAAAGTATTGTCCGGGTTGAATAATGGTATTGGCAGGAATAGTAATTGCATAGTCGCCATCGGTGATGATATAGCATCCGATATTCACCGGTCCCGGGCCGAAATTGAACAGCTCGATGTATTCCGAAGTAACATTGCAACCATTGGAAGGCCAACTCAGGTATTCGTTGATAAGTACCCTGCCCTGTGATGTGCTATTGTGCGAAAGAAGAAAAATACAAATCGTGCATATGATAAATACGCGCTGAAAACGCAGAAATTTTCTATGACGGTTTGTTTCCACAGGTTGGGATCAATTGGATTTCCGACAAATTAAAGATTGTTTTCACTTGTGCCAAATGCAAATCAAAATTCCATGGGAAACACTTAGGAAAGTATAAGGGATGACTGGGTTTGTAACGGGCGCTCTGCTGTAAACGTGTAGTCACAAAGTTGCAGCGAGTTTTTTACCGCGGAGAAACGGAGAAGCAGAGAAAACACGCAAACCTCTCCGCGCTCTCTCGTTCTCTGAGGTAAAAAAAAGAAAGTAGTTGTCAAAGAAAAACCATCACCTAAAACCGAACCGATAATCCAACACCGGAGTTAGCAGGATTGCCCAGGTGAACAGCTCCGAAATCGTAGGCATAAGCGATATATCTCTTATTGGCCAGGTTTCGTGCCCAATAACTCAACTCAAAATTTTTGTATTGCAATCCCAATCGCAGGTTGAGAAGAGTGTATTGCTTCTGTTCAATATTATTGGAAAGATCGAAGTATTGTTTGCCAATCGAAAAGATTTCGGCTCTTGCAAACAGCAGCAAGCCCTTCCATTTTTTCATCTCCTTTGTATTTGCCTGCAATGCCAGCATAGATGTGTACGCCGGAGTAAAAACCTGTTTCTTTCCTTTGAGATTTACTTCAGAACCGTTTTGAGAAATCTTCAGGGAAGTATATTCGGCATCGGTATATCCCAACCTGTAATCAAACTTGATGTAAGAATTGATACGCATATTCAATTCCAGTTCTCCACCCCAGCTACGCAATTTACCCGCGTTTCGTGTTACGGTGATAGCGTCGGGTAATACAAGCGTGGGTACCTGCACATCGTTCACCCTCGTATAAAACATAACGAGGTTGTAGTAGATATCTCCATCTTTTAAACCACCTTTTAAACCAGCTTCCCAGTTGTTGCTATATTCTGGTTTGAAAGCAAACAAAGGCGGCTGCGACGGGTCGCTGCCGAGTTGTGTAAGTCCACCCGTGCGGAAGCCGCGGCTATAACTGGCATATAAAATATGTTGCGCAGTGAGTTGATACGACAAGCCAAGTTTTGGAGAAATAGCACTGTAATCAACGGCAGCGCTGGTATCGGACCTGGTTACAAATACAGGATCCGGGTTTTTTTGATACTCGCCGCGTACCGTGTAATCTCTTTTTTCATAGTCAACCCTCAAGCCTCCCATCAAACTTAATTTTTGATTAATTGAATAACTCATTTGCCCGAATAAAGCCAGGCCAGTGCTCTTGCCCTTGTTGATATTTGTCAGAGAGAAGTTTTTGTCGGGCGCTCCTAATAGTCCTGCATCCTCTCCAAAACGGGTAGTTTGTTTAACGGGATTATCCTGGTGAAAGAAATAAGCACCCGCTGTCCATTGCAAAGCCGAACTTGTGGAAGCCGGTGAAGTGAATTTTATTTCCTGTGTAAACACTTTTACACGATTCCATTCCTTGCCATAGTCGTTGATAATAGTAACGCCATCGATGGGGGAGAAGTCGCCATCCAGCGGATTGTTGTAATACCTGTGATTCGACTGATACGCGGTTTGAGAACTGAAGTTGAATTTTTTTCCGCTGTGCACGATCGACAGCGAAGCGTTGAAACTATTGTCGATCATTTTTGCCAATGCATTCTGGTTTAGCAGGAAGGGTTTATCGAGTGCATCCTGCACGCCGAATACAAGCGGGAACGCGCCATTATTTCTTGCGTTATGATGTTTTACATTCAAACCAAACGACCAGTTGTTGCCGGCAAGATATTTTAAACCGTAGTTGCCGGTAATGGCATTTTGCTTATCGTATGTTTTGTTGTTGAATTCGTTTTTATAGAATCCATCTCTTTGCTGGTAAACACCTGCTGCGCTAAAAAACAATTTGTTTTTAATAAGAGGAGTGCGCAGGCCTGCAGAGTAACGTTGTTGGCCGTATTCCCCAAAATTCAATTCGGCAAATCCGCTGGTTTTATTGCCGGGCTGCTTTGTAACAATATTGATGACACCTCCCATCGCATTTCGTCCGTACAAAGTTCCCTGCGGACCCCGGAGTACTTCGATTCTTTCCACATCGATAAGATTGGCAATATAGGTATCCAGACTAAACTGGTTTACACCATCGATATAAGTAGCAACAGCGGGATCATAAGAAGTAGTAGTGATGCCACGGATGGATGTGACATTGCGATCGTCGCCCGAATTGGCCGAATAGAGATTGGGTACAACGGCCGTTATATCCCGGCTGTTCCAAAGCCGGTATTCTCTTACCCGCGTGGAACCGATCAAACTCACCGTTGCCGGAATCTTTAATAAGGATTCTTCTCTTTTCTGGGCGGTAACAATTGCGGGATCGTAACTCATCAATTGTTTTTCGAGTACAATAGTGATGGGCGAAAAGCCGGCGTCGAATACAATATCGGTTAACCGGGCCGCATATCCAATTGAACTAACCAATAAGGTATATTTTCCTGCCGGAATGGAATTAAAGGAAAAATTACCCGAGTTATCGGAAAGGGTAGACCAGTTACTGTTGAGAATACTGATGCTGGCGCCCGCTACAGGGGCCGATTCCTTATCCATAACCTTGCCCGTTAATTGCCGGGCCGCTAATAGCAGGGTACTGCAACTTAGTAGCAGCGTCAATAATAAAGATCGATACATAATTTTTCAATGTTGGCGCAAACGCGGTAAAACAAGGCTGCAAATTAAGCACTGCAGGGCTAACGAAAAACAATAGAATAACTAATTACCGAAAAATGAAACTTGATGCAGGATATATAAGAAAATGGACTCCGGTACGTTTATTGTTTCTAATTTCGACGAATAATTAATTATGAGAAACCCCGTGATGATGCCGACCCCCGTTTTATTTTCTTCCCTTGTTCTTTCTGTTTTGATATTTAGTTCCTGTGGTTCGGGCGATCAATCGCCGGTTAAAACCGATTCAACCGCCACGAGCCACAAATCAGATTCTGCGAAGCCGTTAATACAAGAGCCGGTTTCAATAGCGGATGCGGCTACTATACTGGCAAGAAAGCAGGTGCCGATTCTTTGCTATCACCAGTTACGCGATTGGAAGCCGACCGATTCAAAGTCGGCACGCGATTATATTGTTCCCCCCGCAGCCTTCAAACAGCAAATGAAAGCCCTGGCCGATAGTGGTTATACCACAATTCTGCCCGATGAACTGTATAGCTATCTCGCTGCCGGCACGCCGCTTCCGCCCAAACCCGTTATGCTAACCTTCGACGATACAGATCTCGATCAGTATTCGGTGGCATGGCCCGAAATGAAACAGTATAATTTCAGAGGCGTATTTTTTATTATGACGGTTTCTATTGGCCGGCCGCGCTATATGAGTAAGGAACAGATAAAAGAATTGTCAGATGCCGGCAATACCATCGGCTCGCATACCTGGGATCATCACAATGTAAAAAAGTACAGTGGCGAAGATTGGGTCACGCAAGTTGAAAAGCCTTCCAGGCAACTCGAACAAATCACCGGCAAACCGGTAAAATATTTTGCCTATCCCTTCGGTTTATGGAATCCGCCTGCTATTCCTGAATTGAAGAAAAGAGGTATTAAAGCAGCATTTCAATTGGCCGAAAAAAGAGATGAGCAGGATCCTTTGTACACCATTCGCCGCATTATCATTACCGGTACCATGAGCGGTGAGGCCATGCTGGCAAAAATGCGAAACAGTTTTTGATGGTTGAATTTCCCAGCCTTCTTAGGGTTGATTTTCTACTGTTTTGAAGTTGTAGTTCCTCACTACGCGCCACAACAATGCGGGAAAGAATCTTTTCAGGTAAACGCCCAGCGTTTCTTTTCCTCCAATCAACACTTCGCGCTTGCCCTTTTGAACAGCCGATAAAATACGATTGGCACAATCCACCGGGTCCATGCCCTTTGCCTGGTTCTCGTCCATTTTGCCATAGTTTTTACCTTGCTCATTTACGGCATTGAGGGAAATATTTGTTTTTACATAACCCGGGCAAACAATTGTAACCTGTATTCCATCGCGCCAGCTTTCGGCACGCAGCGATTCGAAAAAACCGTGCAAAGCATGTTTGGATGCCGAGTAGGCAGAACGCATCGGGGTTCCGAATTTCCCTACGAGACTGCTGGTGATGATAAAATGTCCCGATTTCTTTTCCAAAAAAACCGGTAATACCAATTTGGTAAGCGCTACTACGCTGAAGAAATTTATATTGAGAACTTTTTGGTCAATCGACAAGGGAGTATCTTTTACAAAACTTCTCTGGCTGATACCTGCATTGTGAAATAAGTAATCGATGGTGCCGAATTTCTTTAATACTGCATCAAGCTTTGCCGGGAACTCATCTATCTTTTCCATATCCATTGGCAATACGAGGCAGTTTTCATCGGTTAGTCCGGCCGATTGCTTTACGCGTTTTAACTCCGCTTCTCTTCGGGCCGACAAAACCAGTTTTGCTCCCGCTCTTGCACAGGCAATCGCCAATCCTTCTCCAATTCCTGAAGAGGCTCCCGTGATCCAGGCAATTTTATTCTGAAACGAATGGTGCATTCAATAAAAATTGTTTGCCGAAGATAGGTAAGAAGCGCAATACTATATATTGAAAGCTCTAAAGGAGCATTATTAAGAGTTGGCTATGTCCATAAAGTATTTCATCGCTTGCCTTCAGAATAAGATTTCAATACCTGCTTTTCCTTTTCGGTTAAACTCTTCATGCCACTTCTGTTGATTTTGTCGAGAATCCGGTCTACTTCGTTTTGTAACTGCTGTTTGTCGAGGTTGTATTTGTGATCAACCGAAAAAGCATCGCCATGATGTTTTTTATAGAAAAGATTATCGACGAAAAGCGCATGTGGTTTTGCAATGATCATAATTATAAACGCCAATGCCGGAAGCCCGATCAGCAGGATCGTTACCAGGTTTTCGCTCAACAGCGCCGGGTACATGGCTATTGCCGCCAGCATGCCGATGAGTGCGCCGCCCAGGTGTGATTCGTGGCCGATATTGTCTTGTTTAGACCTGATGCCATAAATAGAGTAGAGTATATAAGCAAGCCCATAGAGCCAGGCCGGTATGGGAAGGGGAATGAAAAAGAACCCGATAGTCATACCGGGAACAAGGGCAATGGAAGCAAATATGATTCCGCTTACTGCCCCAGAAGAACCTACAGAGGAATAATCGCCATGCCTGCGATGAATGAATAAGGAAAGAAGGTCGCCTCCTAAAAGACTGGCAAAATAAATGACCAGGAATCTTATCGGCCCAAAAAAACCTTCTACCGGGCCACTGAAAAAAACCAGGCTCAGCATGTTCAGGATAAGATGCATCCAGTTTACATGCAGGAAGCCGGAGCTGATAAGGCGGATATATTCCCGGTACCCAAGAATTTCGGCTACCCGGAAGCGGTATTTTTCATAAAACCTCCGGTCGTTGAAACCTCGGTACGAGATAAAGAAATTTGCAATTAACAGTAAAACGGCAATGGTACCCATCATGCAGCGCTTAAGGTATTAGGAAGTATATCCTTTTGCTTTCAGTCGCGATATCACTTTTTCACCAACCTTTTCTCCCCATTGTTTGCCGGCTTCCATCGACTCTTCAAGAATTACCGGCGTTTTGCCAATCACTTTCTGACCAATAGGGCTGCGGTAAAAGGCCAGTAACTGAACGATGTCATCGTCGCTATAATATTTGTCGTATATCGGAACCATCATGTCGATAAAGTCGGAAGCCTTCAGTTCCTTTTTCATTTCGTTCCAGAATTCGGCAGCCACCTGGGGCATCGACTCTTTATAAATCGAGATCATCTTATCAAGAGATTGCATAGCCAGTTTCTCCGAGCCCATCAGCACCAGCAGCTCCCTGATATTTTCTTTTTTGGGTGGCTGTTGGGCCATGCCGGCAATGGAAGCGGTTATAAAGAAGATCAGGGCGATCGCGTATTTCATTTTAGTTGTTTTGTCAGGGAAGATAATCGATCCTTTCTTATTAAGCAAGTTCTGATAAAACGAAAGCGGCTGGTGATTTTTCACACAGCCGCTTTTACTTTATAGCAAGAACAAATTAGCCATTTATGCCTCTGCTTCCATATAGCTTTCGGTGGGTTCGCAAACACAAACGAGGTTGCGGTCTCCGTGTGTATTGTTTACTCTCGCTACCGAAGGCCAGAATTTATTCATGCGGACATAGGCTAACGGAAATGCAGCAGCGGAGCGCGAATAACTATGATTCCATTCATCGGCTATCACCATCGATTGGGTATGCGGCGCATTCTTCAGCGGGTTATCTTTCTTATCTGCCTTTCCTTCCTCAATGTCTTTTATTTCTGCACGAATACTCAATAGCGCATCACAAAAACGATCCAGTTCTGCCTTGTCTTCACTCTCCGTTGGTTCAATCATAATGGTGCCGGCAACAGGGAAACTCATAGTGGGCGCGTGGAATCCATAGTCCATCAAGCGTTTTGCCACGTCTTCCGCTTCAATAGCTGCGCTGTTTTTGAAAGGACGCAGATCCACAATAAACTCATGCGCACAAGTACCGTTGCTGCCGGTATACAGTATATCAAAGCTTTTTTCCAGCCTTGCCTTCATGTAGTTCGCATTGAGGATGGCATATTCCGTTGCTTTCTTCACACCTTCGGCGCCCAGCAATCGGATATATGCGTAACTGATGAGCAATATCGACGCGCTTCCGTAAGGCGCTGCACTCACCGCCCCTTGCGGCTCATTGCCTGCAGCGTCTTTTCCGAATACATGCGAAGACAAATGCGGCGCAAGATGTTTCTTCACGCAAATGGGTCCCATGCCGGGGCCACCGCCACCGTGCGGAATAGAAAATGTTTTATGCAGGTTCAAATGGCAAACATCGGCGCCAATTATTCCAGGCGAAGTCAATCCTACCTGTGCATTCATATTGGCTCCATCCATGTATACCTGTCCGCCATGCTGGTGAACGATATCGCAGATTTCTTTTACACTCTCTTCAAATATTCCATAAGTGCTGGGATAAGTAATCATTACCCCGGCGAGGTTGGCACTATGTTGTTCCGCCTTTGCTTTAAAGTCGGCAACATCAATATATCCATTCTCCAGAGCCTTTACAACTACTACTTTCATTCCCGCCATTACTGCACTGGCCGGGTTGGTACCATGTGCCGAAATCGGGATCAGCATCACATTGCGATGTGTATCGCCATTAGCGAGATGGTAATTGCGGATGGCCAGCAGTCCGGCATATTCGCCCTGCGCCCCGCTATTGGGTTGAAGGCTACAGGCATCGAAGCCGGTTATTTCGCACAAATATTCGCCCAGCTCTTTCACTATTTGCTGGTAACCCTCTACCTGGTCGAGCGGAGCAAAGGGATGGATCCTGCCCCAATGTGCCCAACTCAGCGGAATCATCTCCGTAGCGGCGTTCAACTTCATCGTACAACTTCCGAGGGAAATCATCGAAGTGTTCAGGGAAAGATCCTTGTTTTCGAGTTGTTTGATATAACGCATCATCTGGCTTTCGCTGTGATGCGTATTGAATACGGCATTGCTGAGAAATGAGGATGTACGCGTTAAAGCCGTTGGAATATGATCGAGCGATGCGTCTTCGGAAATATCAAAGGCTACGGGGTCAACATCGTTTTCAAAACAGTTGATAAGATCATATAAATCTTCGGGACTCACCGTTTCGTCGAGAGAGATACCAACCAGTTGATCGTTTATATAACGCAGGTTGATGTGCTGGCGAACGGCTTTTTCACGAATCGCTTTTGCATCGCTTACTCTAACAGCAATGGTGTCGAAGAAATTATCGGAAACCAGTTCAAATCCTCTTGCCTCCAGCGCTTCGGCTACTGTTTGGGTTAAGATGGCCACGCGTTTGGCAATATTCTTCAATCCCTTCGGTCCGTGATATACTGCATACATAGCGGCCATATTTGCCAATAAGGCTTGTGCCGTGCAAATATTGGAAGTTGCTTTTTCGCGTTTGATATGCTGCTCTCTTGTTTGAAGGGCCATGCGCAATGCGCGGTTCCCCTGTGCATCGATGCTGATTCCTATGATACGGCCGGGGATAGAGCGTTTGAATTCGTCTTTTGTGCTGAAGAAAGCAGCATGCGGCCCGCCATAACCGAGCGGAACGCCAAATCGCTGTGCCGAACCAAAGGCAACATCAGCACCGATTTCGCCCGGTGGAGTTAAAAGTGTTAATGCCAGCAGGTCGGTAGCCATGGCAACATATCCACCTATGGCGTGTACCTGCTCAATGAAGGAACGATAGTCTTCTATGGAACCAATATTATTTGGATACTGAACAAGTGCACCGAAATAAGTATTGTCGAGATGGGCCTTCTTATAATTTCCTCTCACCACTTCAATGCCGAGCGGTATTGCGCGGGTTATTACCACATCCACGGTTTGAGGGAATACTTCGTTATCAACAAAAAACTTCGGAGCGGTTATTTCATCGGTTTTATTTACCTGGTGAAAGAACATATTCATGGCTTCTGCCGCTGCAGTTGCTTCATCGAGCAAGGAGGCATTGGCAATAGGTAAAGCGGTGAGATCGCTCACCATTGTTTGGAAGTTAAGCAGGCTTTCCAATCTTCCCTGCGATATCTCGGCCTGGTAAGGAGTGTACTGCGTGTACCAACCCGGGTTCTCGAAAATATTGCGAAGAATAACGGAAGGCGTAAGCGTATCGTAATAACCTTGTCCGATATAATTGCGAAAAACCTTATTGTGCATCGAAACTTCTTTGAGATGCTGCAACAGGGCCGTTTCGCTCATGGCGGGGGGAAGGCGAAGGCTTTTGTTAGTGCGGATAGAGGCGGGTACTGTTTTGTCGATTAATTCTTCGAGGCTCTTACTGCCAATAGTTCTTAACATCGAGTTTTCGGAACCAAGGGTACCGATATGCCGGGCCAGGAATTCGTTCGACTGCTGTTCAAAGAGATTCATTCGTATCAGTGGTTAATTGTTAGATGATGACTGTTAGTAGTTAAATGTTAAGAAGTAAGAGGGCTTTTTCCCGGGGAAAGAAGGCCCCTGTAATTGCTTAACCAAATAACCGGTTTGCCGTCTTAAAAAGAGACGCGCAAAGTTAATAGATCGCGGCCATACTAACAGGCATTTGTTGAAGGGGTGAATTGGGTGGGGAAAAGCGGGAGGGAGGGGTTTAAGAGTTTAAGGTTTAAGGGTTTAAGGTTGTGTTGCTATTTTTCTTAAACCGGCTCTCGGCTCATGCCTCGCAGCTCGTAGCTTTCCCCCTTCATCTTCCTTCTTTCCCCGATATTTGCCTATGCACCCAACTAACTGCTTAAACTGCGAAACAAATTTGCAGGGAACGGAGAAATACTGTCCTGCCTGCGGACAAAAAGCCGCCACCCACCGATTCACCTGGTCGCATTTCTTTCATGAATCCTGGCATGCGGTAACGCATACCGACAAAGGGATATTGAACCTGCTCAGAGGATTGGCCACCAATCCCGGTCGCGTTGTTTCGGAATACGTAGAGGGGAAACACAAGAAATACTTCAATCCCGTTACTTTTTTATTGCTTTGTTTGGGTTTGTTTGTGTTCATCAACAGCTACCTGAAAACTTTTGTAGAAGTACCGGGACCCGATCCGGCTGTACTTGCCCAGCTCAAAACCGAAAGGCAAAAGAAAATGTACGTGGCTCAAATGGAAAGAATAGCGGTGGCCAATAAATTTCGGGAGAAACATCCCAACATACTAGCGATGGTTGGCTTTCCGCTCGAAGCGCTTGTATTGTGGTTGTTTTTCAGAAAAAGGGGAAGGAATTATGTGGAGCTGTTAATTGCAGTTATCTTCCTCGGTGGTTTTGCAAATCTCCTGTTCACGGTGGTAGGTTCGCCGCTGCTGGCATCTACCAAGGGTACCAGCCTGTATTTTATTTTTACTTTATTGACCATGCTGATGATGTCGCTTTACGTAGCCTGGGGCCTGAAAGGATTTTTGTCTAAAGAAAGACCCATTTCTTATTGGAAGCCACTGCTTGTAAACATCCTCTATTATGTCATTTGGACCGCGCTCGTTACCTTTTTCTTTCTTTGGTATGTAATGCGCAGCAATTTTGGAATTGCTATAAAAAAACTGGTTAGCGAACTGAATAAATAAATAAACGATGAGAGAACCAAATCCTCCAAAGAAATCATTTCAGCGCATCGCTACCCCCATTTTCTACTTTCTATTTTCTATTCTCTAACTCAAGAATCAATTCATGTCATCCTCTCACTGCCTAAACTGTTTTGCAACACTGGAGCCCAAGCAGAAATTCTGCAGTCAATGCGGGCAAAAAACAAGTATTCACCGGCTTTCGCTTCACGAAATCGGGCACGATGCCCTGCATTATTTTACCCATGCCGATAAGGGAATATTCAGTTTGTTAAAAGACTTGTTTACGAAGCCGGGACAAGTTGCGCGCGACTATGCAGCAGGCAGAAGAGTAAGATATTTTAAACCTCTGAATTTTTACCTGATTGTAATGGGCATATTGGTATTTATGACCAGCGCTTTTTACACGGAGGATTTATCGGGCAGCCGGCCGCTTGAACAAAGAGCCGCTTATGCAAAAACCATACAGGAGAAAGCATATTTTACCGCGATGGCCGGGAGAGTAAAAAAGGTAAACAAATTCATTGGTAAATACTCGAACGCGATCAATATGATGACGGTTCCTTTATTTACACTTATTTTTTGGTTGTTCTATTTGCGCGATCGCTACAATTATACCGAGCATCTTGTTGCCAATATCTATTTCGTAGGGTTCATCATGTTGTTCTATGCATTGATAATAACTCCACTTAATTATCTTATAAAGAATCCACGATTAGATATGGTGCTGATCGGCATTTTCTTCCTCTTCGAAATATCTTACCGTGCAAGCGCTTATTATGCTTTTGTTCATAAAAGAGGTTGGTTATATGCACTCAAAGCCCTGGGAGTATCCCTGCTTTGTACGGCCCTGTGGGCCTGGGGTACTTATAGTTTGATATCGTGGTATATCAGGAAGGGGTAGGGGTGGGGAGGTGTGAGGTATAAACGGTGAGTGGTGAGTAGTAAGCTGCGAGCTACACGATTTCATCTCGCAACGCAGTGGGGAATGGGTTTTACTTGCGACGGAGTTCATATACTTTTTCGGGAGTGCCGCCTATCAATGCTTCTGGTTGCCCCGCTTCCAATTGCCTTAATTGTTCGCTGGTTAAACGGCTTCCGTCGTGGCTCCAGCCCGGCGGACCAAAGAGGTACCAGTATTTTTCTTTCCAGGAGAGATCTTTTCGGCCGATATCTTTTCTTATCGCATCCCATTCGTGAAATACTATCGATACCGGGTTTTCTTTTTCGAGCGGTTTTGTTAGCCCGTATTTAATAGGTTGGTATTCTGTTTCGGGCAATTCGGCCTGGAAGGTTCCAAAGAGTTTATCCCAGATGATCAGGAACATGCCCAGGTTCTTATCGAGGTATTTTGGATTTGATGCATGATGAACGCGGTGATGCGAAGGCGTTACCAGTATATACTCCAGCCAGCCCATTTTTCCAATCAGTTCTGTATGCACGAATATCCCCCATATTTGAGTAGCCGCGAATACAAATAAGATATCCAAAGGTTCGAAGCCCAGCCAGGCCAATGGAATAAAATAGATGAAGCGATACAGGGGTTGAAATACCGAAGAGCGGAAGCCAACCGTAAAATTCATATTCTCCGAAGAGTGATGCGTAACATGCACGGCCCAGAACAAGCGTATTTCGTGATCGAAGCGATGCAGCCAGTAATAAAGGAAATCTTCCAGTACAAACAATAGGATCCAATACAATATTGGATGGGTAAACTCGAAAACGCTATGATCGTACACATAGGCGAATATGCCAACATAGAAACCCCGGATGAGAAGATCAATCAGGCTATTGGCCAGCATGAGATAAACATTGATGGCCGTATCTTTCCAGGTATAGGTTTTACGATGGCGGTAATTGCTTAATAGCAACTCCACCCCGATAATGATCATGTAGGCGGGAGTACTGATTAAAAGAAGCAACTGCTCTTTAAATCCGTCCATGCTTTTGTTTTAAGGATGGACAAAAATAAAACCTCTCGGCAATTGCATGTATCTTCGGTCGTTAATATTTTACAAATGGCGAAGGATATCCTGTACAACTGGGAGAAAAAATCGGCCGAGCATCAGAAATTATACAAGAATTTTTTGCAGAGAGCCGATAAAAACCGCGTGCTGAAACAACTGCCCGACTTGCACGAGGAGGCTTTCAGCAAGGTAGATTGCCTTCAGTGTGCCGCCTGCTGCAAAAACTATTCGCCCCGTTTCAAAACCCCCGATATCAAAAGAATCAGCAAACACCTGAAGATGAAAGAGGGGAGTTTTATTGAAACCTATTTAAAACTCGACGAAGACGGAGACTACGTGGTGAACAGCAAGCCTTGTCCTTTCTTAGGGGCCGATAATTATTGCAGTATCTACGAGCAACGCCCTTCCGATTGCCAGCGTTTTCCCTATACCGACGAAGATGTGATTCTTAAAAGACCCCAGCTTACGTTGAAAAATTCCAGCTTTTGCCCTATCACTTACTATGTACTGGAAAAACTTATAGAAAATACATAGGGTCCTGCTTTTCGAAAATCCAATACTTTAGGATGAGTGAGCTATCGCTCACACATTATACCTTGTTGACGGGGAATCTGCTAACTTAGATAACTTAAAAGAGGCAAAGCATGGCCAATGCTATTGCACCCATACTGTCAAGGTTTGTTCTGCTATTTTCAATATTTTTTTTGAAAGATATTTCCTTTGCTTTTTCCCAATTAAAGAATACTTATTTCGAAAGACTTTCCGTCAAAAACGGGCTTTCGCATAATTATGCCACCGCGATTTTGCAAGACAAGGATGGCTTTTACTGGATCGCTACCAACGATGGGCTCAATCGGTTTGATGGCTCGGCGTTTACTGTTTTCAGGTATAACAAGAACGATTCGTTTGGAATAACACATAATGTGTGCAGCTATCTTTTGGAAGGAAGGGACGGGGATATCTGGATTGCTACGATGAAGGGCATCAATCGTTATTCAAAAAAAACGGGAGTGTTTAAAAAGTATTTCCTGCATCATCCCAAAATCAACGACGATATACTGAACAGAATATACGGTTTTGCTATGGACAAAGAGGGCAATATATGGGCAACGGGTTATGGTTTGTGGAAGATTGATGCGGTTACCGACAGTATCACTGGTTATTATTTCGATGCCAATAACAGCCGTTCGGTATCGGATGGGGGAGAAACTACCTCACTGTATTATGATACCCTATTGAATGGGCTTTGGTTTCAGACCCCCGATCATGTTAACTTCTTTGATATTGGTTCGGCGCAATTTTTTCATAGCACAAATAATCCTAAACGCTGGCGCGTATTTGATTTGCCGAATAAAAATGTTGCGATGGCAGCTGATGGCAAAGCTGCTATATGGATGTATGACGAGTTGCAAAAAAAACTTTACCACTTTGATAACCCACTGTCAGACCCGGTTTCTGTTTCTATCTTCTTTCCTAAATCGGTGGCGAATATTAAGGTCAATACAAAAGAAGGCGACGACCTCCTGCTATTCAATTTCGATTTAATGCCGGCGCTGTTTTACAACTGGAAAACCAATAAAACAGATACGATGCCCGCTCCTTTTGGTGACCCCGGCGATAAAAACAGCCGGCTGGTACATAGTGTGTACACCGATCGGGAAGGCAATACCTGGTATTGCACCAGGGCAGGGATTGCAATCGCTGCCAAGCATTACGATGCTATTAAGATATTCCATCTGCCGAATACTGCTGAGGGCTTTCCTCTTGCAACATGGAGCATGGCGAACGATGGCCACGAAGGTTTATGGCTTGGAACAAAGAATGGACTTCTCCGCTACAATATTGAGAACAATGGTCTGCAGTCGATGAACTCTCCCTTACTGAATGCTACCACAAGAGCATTGTACAACGACGGTGATTCGGTGCTTTGGATAAGCACAAGCGGTAGGAAACTGCTATTGCTTCATCTTCGCAGTAACAAAATTTCGAGAACAATCGAAATACCGGGGAATGGCATCTTCCTGCTGGCGGATCGCCAGGGCCATATATGGTTAGGCACCTGGAACCAGGGTTTACTGGAATTTGATAACAAGGGAAATCTGCTTCATCATTATACTTCAAAAAATGGCCTGGCATACGATGGGCTAATCGGCGCCTGGTACGATGGTAACAATGAAATATGGATAGGCATGAATGGCGGCAATGGCTTTGCCAGGTTTGATTTGAAAAATCGCCAATTCTCCAATTACCTAATCACAACAAAACTTGATAATTCGGTTGGATCGAACACGGTTAACACGCTGCTGAAAGACGGGCAAGGGAAAATATGGTTGGGAACTTATGGAGGCGGTTTGTATTGCTTTGATACCGGGAAGAATGTTTATAGTAATTACCGGCAGGCCGATGGACTATCGGGTGATTTTGTGAATACGCTTCAACTCGACGGAGCGGGCAATCTCTGGATTTCTACCACCAAAGGGATTGATATGCTCGATATCAAATCGGGGAGCATCAGCAGGTTGAATATTGCGATGGAGTTTGATGATAATGGTTATATAAATAATAAACTGTTGTCAACAGAAGGGAAGTTATTCTATTCTGCCAATAATAAAATTATCCTTGTAAGGCCCAGCCAGTTTGCAGGGAAGATGAATACAAGGCAAATCCTGCTCAGCAGTTTCAAGGTTTTCGATAAGGAAATTCCGGCATTGGCCAATCAAACCGTAATTCGTCTCCGGTACAATGAAAATTTTTTTACAGTCAACTATTCCATGCCGAAGATAAGCCCGGAGATACCGGCGAAATATCGCTATATACTAAGGGGTTTTGACAAGAATTGGCGTACGGCTCTTAATGGCATAGCAAACTATACCAACGTGCCACCGGGTACTTATACCTTATTACTCGATGCTACAAATGAAACGGGCAAATGGCTCGATCGTCCAAGGGAAATATCGATTATTGTATCGCCTCCCTTCTGGAAAACCTGGTGGTTTTATACATTGTTATTGTTATTGATAATGGGTTCGGTGATTGGGATTGTAAGAACCCGTGTTAATCGAGTTCGGAAGAACGAGCGCGAACAGTTGAGACTGATTGTAGCCACGCAGGAGAAGGAAAAAAAGAATATTTCCGCCGGCTTGCACGATGATCTCGGCGTTCGCTTGTCGGCTTTGAAATATTTTGTTGCCTCGCTGAAGCCATTTCTTCAAAAAGAAAATCCATCGGCGGATGATACTTATAAAAAGACGATGGCAACAATCGACGAATCCGTAGAAGATATTCGCTACCTGCTCATCAACCTGAGTCCAAAAACCCTCGATGAATACGGATACCTTTTGGCCGTGGAAGATTTGGTAAACAAGCTCGGGCGTTTGCACGTAATTGAGGTAAACCTTCGGCAAAAAGGCATGGAACAACGACTGCAGCAGGAAATTGAATCGGGTTTGTACCGGATTACACAGGAGCTGATCAATAATACCCTCAAGCATGCAGAAGCGAATACAATCAACCTTTCCATTGAAAAAATTAATAACCACATTCATTTGCAGTACAGCGACGATGGTAAAGGGTTTGATCTGGAAAAAGAGAAGCAGGGTTATGGGGTCGAGAATATTTACACAAGAGTAGCTTTACTCAACGGAAAAATTGAATGGGGCGATGCGTCAAGAGCAGGCACTGCGGTGCATATCAGTGTTCCTATTCATACTTAAGTATGAAAATAACGGAGCTAGCCTTTGTTAACTTTAAATTGGTATTATTCATTCATAAAATCGCTATTAACAGTTGTCACAAAGCCGGAAAAGGATATTTATTGCCGACGACCATCAATTGTTTATTGATGGGATGAAGCTGATTTTCGGCAGGCATTCCGACTATGAAATTGTTGGCAGTGGAAGCGACGGGCATGCTATTCTTGATTTTATTGCATGTCACGAAGTGGATATAGTTATCACCGACATCAATATGCCGGGTGTAAACGGTATTGAGGCAACGGAGAAGATCAAGCTAATTAACCCTTCGATAAAAGTAATAGCTGTGAGCATGGTAAACGACTATGCTTCGGTGCATAAAATGCTGCAGAGCGGGGCCGATGGTTATGTATTGAAGAATGCCGGGGCCGATGAATTGCTGAAGGCCCTCGAATTTGCAGAGGGCGGCGAGGTGTATATCAACAAGGAAATTTCTGATATACTATTGAAGGGTTTTCGTTTCAATCAAAGCTCGGAAGCAAAAAGGATAAAAGCCATCCGCGAAGATCTTACGCAGCGTGAAAAAGAGATACTCGGTTTTATAGTAAAAGGGTATAGCAACCAGCAAATAGCCGACACTTTATATATCAGCATCCCCACGGTAAAAACACATCGGAGCAATATTCTTTCCAAATGCGATGTGAAAAACACCGCCTCCCTCGTACGCTTTGTTATGGAAAACAATCTTCTCAACTGATACCACTTACAGGTATCATCCTAAAGTATGAATACAAATTCCATCTTTTGAATGAAAGCCGGCTTTGTTATTGAACCTAGTTTTATTGAATAAGCTTTTCCGCTGACAAATCAAGTTAATAAAGAAAAGAAAGAGAGAAGGGCAGCCTTTTCTGCAATAAACTTTATTCCTAACCAACAAAGTATTTACAATGCAAAACAAAGTTTTTATCTGCTTAACAGCCTTTAGCTTTTTTCTATACTCCAGCTCTCTGTCGCAATCGGCAAGGCCCGACAAGAAGTTAAGTATATGGGTTGGGCCACAGGCCAGCGTGGCCGCTGTAGATTTGGCTAAAACACATTCAGTAGGTTTTGGTGTTCACTCAAAGCTTGCCTATAAAATTGCTCCAAAAACTGAATTGCTGGCAGGGGTTAGATACAATTATTTCCTGGGTAAGAAAAAGGAAGGGTATAGTGAACCGGGTGGCGGCTCCTATGGCGGCGGTAATTATCCAGGCTTGAACGATGTCAACATTACTGGCGGCGTTCGGCAAAATTTTACCGATAATGTTTATGGCGATGCCGAGGCCGGCACCTGCCTGGGCTTCTCGGATGGAAGTTCTACCGCCGGTTTGTTTTTTATGGCACAGTTGGGTTATATGTTTGGAACCAATTCCCGCTACGTACAAGCTGTTGCTCTTTTTTTCGGGCTCTGCGGTGATCCCAAGGTACAGATTGGATTGAGTTATTCCGTTCGACTATAAGATTTCGAAAGTTCTGTTTTCCCTGTTTCAAAAAAAGCTGCTGGAGAATACCAGCAGCTTTTCTATTCGATCATCAATTCTTTGCGGCAATTAATTCTTCGTAAGCCGCGGTAAGCGGCCTGCTGAATCCATCACCTTTCCATTCAGTATCGAAACTGGGTGCAGTGGTTTTCAGAATTTCTTCTTTTGTTTTACCTGCTTTGATTTCCTTTTCTGTAAACAGCAAAAGATTGTTCAGGTAATCCGCAAACTTTTTCAGGTCATCCGATGTACCAGTGATATCGTATCCTTCGGCGGCATGGCCATACACATAGGTCGTTTTCCTGTTTAATTTCTTTACCGTCTTTTCCAGTACATCGATCCAGCTTTTGATATTGGCTCCCGAACTTCTGTCAACAAAAGGATGACGGCGATTGAATAATAAATCGCCCATATGGGCAATATTCGAACGGGTAAAATGGACAACGCTGTCGCCATTGGTATGCGCAGCGCCGAAATAATGAAGGCATATTTCTTCCTTGCCGATTTTTTCGCACCAGGTATCGGTATAGGTTTGATCGGGATACAATTGCTTCTCTTCGGTTTTTTGTGCGGTTGCTGTTCTTTGCTGGTTGGCCAATGAATTGGCATGCGCCAACACATGCGGTACAAGTCCCTTAAAAGCAATATTACCCGAGGAATGATCGCCGTGGTGATGCGTGTTGATTAAAAGACGGAAGGGTTGCTGGTGCTGTTTTTTTAATTCATCGATCAAATGCTGCGATTGTTCGGGGAATTGAGAGTCCACTACAACTATTCCTTCTTTTGTAATGGTGAATAGGATTGTGCCTCCTCTTTCGGTAAATACACCGGTATTCTCGTTCAGCATCCTGATTTTCCAGGCCGGTTGCTGCAACAATGCGGCCAATAAATCTTTTGAAGAAAGGGCAAGCAATCCCGCAGTAAGCGCGGTGTTGCGAATAAAGTAGCGGCGGTGCATGGGAATGTTGTTTGATGATGAATGTACGAATTTGTTTAATAGTGGAATGGTTCAATGGTTTAAGAGTTTAAGGGTTTAAGGTTTAAAAGTTGTTGCTATTTCAAAACCTTGTTCGAAATCGGGAACCCTTAAACTCTTAAACCCTTAAACTCTTAAACTTTTAAACCCTGAAACCTCAAACCCTCACCTAACCCTACCATTCAACACTGTACCATTTCCACATTGTCTCATTGTCCAATTATCACATTCATCTCTCAATATTCCAGCTTCCTCAACCCCGGCGCCTTAAACCAGGTAATGGCTGTTACAATTAAAGTCATGCAGCCTCCAAACACCACCGAGGGAACTGTTCCTAATAGAGATGCGGCCACGCCGCTTTCGAACTGACCGAGTTCGTTGCTGCTGTTGATGAATATCGAATTCACGCTTGAAACTCTTCCTCTCATTTCATCTGGTACGAATAACTGAAGCACCGTGCCGCGAATGATAACACTGACGCCATCAAATAATCCGCTGGCAAAAAGTGCGAGGAAACTCAGGTAATAATTCTTTGAAAGCGCAAATACCAGGATACAGATTCCAAAACCTGCTACGCAGTAGAATAGTGTTTTCCCCTGCTTTTTCTTCAGCGGTTTAAAAGTGAGCCAGGCAATGGCTATAAAATTGCCGAGATAGGTGGCAGCTATCAGCCAGCCCAATCCCTGCGGACCAACTTCCAGTATATCTTTTGCAAATACCGGAAGCAGGGCAGTGGCTCCGCCAAATAAAACCGCAAACATATCGAGGCTCATCGCCCCCAATAGAGCTTTTTGATTGAATACAAATTCCAATCCTTCTTTTACGCTGTCCCACGTTTTACGGTTGCCGGGGTTCCAGCTCACGGGCTTGGATTTTATTTGCTGAAACAATAAAAAGCCGATAGCAATCAATGCACATACGGCTACAAAAGAAATACTGATATTGGTATATCCTAACAAAACTCCTCCAATAGCCGGGCCCGCCACGGCGGCGGCCAGCCAACTCATGCTGTTAATAGACACGGCCCTTACTAATGAAGTTGAAGGAACCAGTTGTGGCAGGAAGGCGTTGATGGCCGGGCTGCTAAAAGCCCTGATTGCGCCCGTTCCTGCAACTATAATAAAGATGATCCACTTGATGCTGTTATTGGAGAATATCTTACTTGCATAAGAAGACGTAACAAAGAGCAGCGCCAGCATCAGCAAAAAATAACCTGCCATGCACCAACTGATCAGCTTGCGCTTATTGCTTCTGTCGATACGAACGCCTGCGGGCAAGGCAAGTAATACAGCGGGTATTACCTCCGACAATCCCAGCATACCAAGGGCTAACTTACTTCCGGTTATTTCATACAGTTTCCATCCCAGCAATACCGGCGTCATGCGCAATCCGCCAATAAAAAGTATGCGGGCAATGAGAAAATAGGTGAATTCTTTATTGATGATAACAAAACGGCTTCTTATTTCGGCGGCTTCTGCACTCATGGTAATGTAAGATAATGTTGACCTTCTTCATAGTCTTTTTCCAGCGCGTCTATTACAACCTTTAGTTGTTTTTCGTTCGAAAGGAAATCGGCATTCGATGCATCGATAAACAGTGTTTTGATATTGTGCTGTTTTATATAATGCGTGTACGTCTGCTGCAGGTTGAACAGGTATTCGTCGGGTATCGACTGCTCATAGGCACGCTGCCTTTTTTTGATATTGGCCTGTAATTTATTGACAGGTGCGTGGAGGTAAATCAGTAAATCGGGCTGAATCAATTGCTGGTGAATAATATCAAATAGTTTTTGATAGAGCCTGAATTCTTCTTCCGGCAAATTTACTTTGGCAAATAGCAGGCATTTGGTAAAAAGATAATCGGATATAGTTATTTGCTGGAAAAGGTCCTTGGTATGAATCAACTCCTTTAATTGTTTATAGCGCTCGGCCATAAAAAACAACTCGAGGGGAAAAGCATATTGTTTTGGATTCTCGTAAAACTTGGGAAGAAAAGGATTGTCGGCAAACTGCTCCAGTACCAGCCGCGCATTATAATGTCTCGAAAGCAAATGCGCCAGGGTTGTTTTCCCCGCGCCAATATTCCCTTCGATGGTGATGAAATGATAGTTCATGGGTTTAATGAGGCAATGTGATAATGAGACAATGTGATAATGAGGCAATGTGATAGTGTGGCGATTTGCAAATGAGATGAGCTCTGAAAAGTTATGGGGTTGTAAAAATTTCAATGCACATATCAAAACCAGGAAATCTCAAACCTTTGAACCATTAAACTCTTAAACCTACAACCCAACTCCGCCCCGCATTGGCCCATTCTCTCATTATCACATTGGCACATTATTCACCGTTTTCCGCCGCAAAATAATCCAAATGAAAACCCTCTTTTGTTATGGTGACGATTTGTGGAAAAGTTCAGGCAAGCCGATGAACCGGAAGTGTGTCGGGGCATTCCTTTAGCAACCGGGCAATGTTTTTTTTAAGCACAGGATGGATATATCTTGGAGCGATTTCGGCCAGGGCCGATAATGCAAAACGCCGGCCCGCCAGTTCGGGATGCGGAATAGTAACCAATGTGCTTTTGATTACCTCTTTATTATACAGCAAAATATCTATATCAATTATACGAGGGCCGTATTTCTCCATTCGTTTTCTTCCCATTCTTTCTTCGATGCCAAGCAAACGGGTCATTAACTCCGGTGGAGTGAGTGATGTTCTTAGTAAAAGAGCCTGGTTTAAAAAAGGAGGCTGATCGGTTTTACCCCATGCGGCGGTTTCAAAAAAAGAAGATCTTTTCTCGATTTTGCCACAGTTTGCTTGAATCATTTCGGCCGCCTGTTGAAGATAGGAATACCGGTCGCCGGTATTACCGCCTGTCAGAAGATACGCTTTGTTCATAATTTCCCTACCTTACGGGCGCCAAATATCTTGGATTTTTGTAACAAACAACCGAAAGGATGAATAGCTTTTTCAAAATATTTTTTGCTTCCTTGCTGGCGCTGATCGTATTTACACTGATGGCTTTTTTCGTGATGCTCGGCATCGTATCATCATTGGCAAGTCCAGAAAAAGTGAGGATCGGAACAAAGGCGATACTGGTACTCGACTTGTCGACTCCCTATCCCGAAATGAGTGTAGAAAATCCTTTGGCCGGGCTCGGCGGATCGGAGCAATACGATATTCCTTCGGTATATGATGTTGTGAGATTGATTAAAAAGGCCTCATCCGACAGCGCCGTGAAGGGAATTTATATTAAATGCGATGCTAACAACAATGGGTTCGGCACCAGCGAAGAAATTCGCAATGCCCTGCTCGATTTTAAGAAGAGTAAGAAATTTGTGTATGCCTATGCCGACGTTATGACACAGGGTGGTTATTACATAGCGAACGTGGCCGATAAAATCTATTGTAATCCGCGGGGAGGCATCGATTGGAGGGGATATTCGATGAGTCTTTTTTTTATGAAGGGAACACTGGATAAGTTGGGCATTGAACCACAGATTTTTTACGCCGGAAAATTCAAAAGCGCTACCGAGCCCTTCCGCGAAACAAAAATGACCGATGCCAACCGATTGCAAACCTCCGAAATACTCAACGATCTCTACCAGCATTTTCTCTTGCAAACTTCGGCGGCAAGAAATATTGATACCGCCACCCTTCATCGCTATGCCAACGAGAACAAATTGAGAACGGCCCGTGATGCCGAGCAAGCCGGTTTAATCGATGGGGCTCGTTACGACGACGAGGTGAGAGGCGAGTTAAAGCAACGATTGAATGTAGATAAATACGACAAGCTGAATTTTGTATCGATCGGCAGGTATGCCAAGGCTGTTAATTTTAAAAAGATTGGAAAGGAAAAGATCATGCTGATTTATGCGCAGGGAGATATTATTGACGGCAAAGGCGACCAGGACCGTATTGGCAGCGAATCGTATGTAGCTTTATTGCGCAAGGCCAGGTTGGATAAAGCCATCAAGGCAGTGGTGTTCCGCATCAATTCGGGCGGTGGAAGCGCTATGGCCAGCGAAAACATCTGGCGCGAACTTTCGATCATTAAAAAAGAAAAACCCGTGGTGCTCAGCTTTGGCGATGTATCGGCATCCGGCGGTTATTATCTTTCCTGCAATGCCGATAGCATTTTTGCGCAACCCAATACCATTACGGGTTCTATCGGCGTATTCAGTATGTTACCCAACATGCAGAAATTTTTCAACAATAAATTGGGCATTACTTTCGACGGGGTAAAAACTTCTCCCGACGCAGATGCATTATCGGTGGTGAAGCCGCTTACCGAATCGCAAAAAAAATGGCTGCAAACCGAGGTGGATAGCATTTACGCCACTTTCACGCAACGGGTAGCCGACGGAAGAAAGAAATCGATTGAGTATATTGATAGCATCGGCCAGGGCCGGATATGGAGCGGCAACCGCGCCTTGCAACTGGGCCTCGTGGATCGCATCGGTGGTTTGCAGGACGCGATAGATTGTGCAGCAAGAATGGCGAAGTTGAGCGATTACCGGTTGCGCGAATATCCCGAACCCAAAAATATTTTCGATATCCTTTTTGGCGATTACCAGCAGAATGCACGTCAGTCTGCTATCAGGCAAGAACTGGGCGAAGACAACTGGAAAACTTTCCAGGCTATCAATAAAGTAAAACAAATGATAGGTTCGCCGCAGGCAAGGCTGCCCTTCGATTTTGTGATTGAATGATACAGTAGAGCAATGCTGATGCAACGTAACTAATATTTTCTGGCGATAGATTCAAATCTCATCCTTTAGCTTTGCTCCTTTAGTAATATTATGTCATCTACCTACAACCAAACAAAAGCCATGCTGGCAATTACAAAAGCCAGCCTCAGAGCAATATTCAGAAGCCCGAGTGCCGTTATTTTCAGTTTTGTATTCCCGTTGATATTTATATTGGTTTTTGGTTTTATCGGGGGTAGTGGCCGCATCAACATTCGTATTGCATTCGACAAACAAAGCAACACCTCCAATATTCTTTATTCAACATTGAAATCTATACCCGGGATAACGGTCATCGAAAAAGACGATAAACAAGTGCTGGAAGATCTTGAGAAAGGCAGAATCACTGCAGTAGTCAATATACAGGCGGGAAAGGATTCTCTCTCGCAATACAACACCGTATTGAAAACATCTGATGCGGTTAACCCGCAAAATATCCAGGTGCTGAAATCGATTTTGGAGGGAGTTATCAAGGGAATCAATGAAAGAACATTGCCCGCTGCAAAAACCTATGCCACCGTTAACAGCGATGTTGTAAAAATACCCGGGCGCATTTATCGTACTATCGACTTCATTCTCCCCGGCCAACTTGGATTTTCTTTGTTAAGCGCGGGAGTCTTTGGAGTGGCCTTTATCTTCTTCAATCTTCGCCAGACACTTGTATTGAAAAGATTCTTTGCAACTCCCATCAAAAGGTCCCATATCGTTTTCGGCGAAGCAATCAGCCGCGTATTGTTTCAAATGATAACGGCTGTTGTGATTTTATTGGTAGGGCATTTTGCGTTTAAGTTTACGCTGGTGCATGGCTGGGTCACTTTCCTGGAATTGCTGGTGTTGAGTTTGATTGGCCTGGTTGTTTTCATGGGTTTTGGTTTTGTAGTGAGCGGGCTTGCACGCAACGAGAGCAGTATTCCTCCTTTCGCCAATTTGATAACACTTCCGCAATTTTTACTGGCAGGCACATTCTTTTCCACCGATGCATTTCCTTCCTGGCTGCAACCCATCTGCAAGGTTTTGCCTCTTACTCATTTAAACGATGCCATGCGCAACGTGGCTTTCGAAGGAGCCCATCTTGCCGACTGCGGCAAACAACTGGGCATATTGGCAATTTGGACGGTCGTGGTATATGCCGTGGCCGTGAAGGTATTTCGCTGGGAATAACTGTCGCCTGCGCGACGAAGCCCCGATCATTAAATTTGTAGTATGCGTTTTATTAAGTTAGGACTGATCAGTATTGTTGGCCTGTTTGTTGTTATTTTCCTGCTATCCTTGTTGCTCCCTTCAAGAGCAATTGTATCCAGGGCTATTACCATTAACCGGCCTTACGACTCGGTGTTGGCAAAGCTGAGGGATATGCGAGAATGGGAAAAATGGAACCTCTTGCTGCGCGACAGCAGTCTCAGCAATAAGAAATTCGAAGCAAATTCCTTTACGGCCACCGAAATGAGTGTCGAGATGAGCGGGCAAGACTCCACGGGCTTAAAAACCTTGTGGAAGCGCAGGGGCCAGGACCCGGTGACGAGCGGATTGGGAGTAACGGCCGCCTCCAGCCAAACCATTGTGCAATGGTATTTTGATTTCAACGTGGGCTGGTATCCATGGGAGAAGTTTGGTAGCATCATTTTTGATAAGCAATTAGGGCCGCCTATGGAAAAGTCGCTCGACGAACTAAAAAAATTATGCGAAAACAATTGAGCTTGTTTTAAATTACCGAAAAATAAAAACACATCGTTATGAAAAAACTTATGATGTCTCTGTTTATTGCAGCAACTGCGATCACCATTTCCTGCGAAGCCCAGCAAAGCCCCAAGGCCAGCGCCAGCGGTGGGGATGTTAGCGTAAGCTATGGACAGCCCTCCAAGCGTGGCCGTGAAATTTTTGGCAAACTGGTTCCTTACGGCGAGGTATGGAGAGCCGGAGCAAACAACGCAACAGAAATCAAGTTTGCAAAGGATACGAAATTCGGCGGAAAAGACATCAAGGCGGGTACTTACACCTTATTCGTAACTCCAACCGAGAACGAATGGACAATCATCCTCAACAGCGAATTAGGGCAATGGGGTGCTTATAAGTACAATGAAATAAAGGCGAAGGATGTATTGAAAGTTAATGTTCCCGTTAAGAAGCTGGATGCAGTAGTTGAGAAGCTTACTTATAGATTCGATTCAAAAAACAATTTGATCATCGAATGGGACCAGGCACAGGTAACAGTTCCTATTGGGTAATAAAATTGATTTGATTATAAAATAACCGCAGATTTATTCGGAGAAACACAGGGGAGCAAAGCATTGTTTTGTTGACAGGCTTTGCGAGACCCTGTGTTTTTTTATTGCCTTTTGAGAATTGATGTGTGAAGAAGGTTTTTTTCGCAACAACGCTACGCCGCAAAGAATGATTTTATATGCCACTTCGTTGCTTCTTGGCATCGTTGCGAGAGACTTCTTTTTACCACGGAGAACGGGAGAGCGCGGAGTGTGAGCCCAGGCTTGTGTCTTCACAAGCCCTTTCCCAATTCTTCTACAACTTCTACCATTACCTCGTACACCCTCTCCAATTCAGCCTCGCTGATGCAATAGGGCGGCATGATATAAACCGTATTACCCAGCGGCCGAAGATAAACAGCTTTTGCAAGCGCCTTTTGAGTAATGGTCGTTGCAATATCGTTGAGGTATTCATCTCTTCCCTTTTCAACCTCAAATGCGAGAAGCGTTCCCAGCGAGCGGATATTTTTAATAGGTAGTTCGCTTTTGCGTGCTGCCAACTTTTTGATAAAACTATTATTGCTCTCGGTTATTCGCTCAATCGCGCGCAGGCATTCTTCCTTTTGCAACAAATCCAGGCTTGCGAGGGCGGCGGTACATCCCAATGGATTGGCAGTGAACGAATGCCCATGAAAAAATGTTTTCAGCTTATCGTCGCTCAAAAATGCATCGTATATTTTTTGCGTACAGGCAGTAACTCCTAAAGCCATTGTTCCCCCCGTAAGGCCCTTGCTCAGGCAAATAATATCTGGTTTTGTTTCGCAGTATTCCGATGCAAACAATTTACCCGTTCTTCCAAAACCCGTCATCACTTCATCGGCAATACAAACCACATTCTCCTTCTTGCATTTTTCCAATAACCTGTTTAATCCTTCTTTGGAATACATATGAATAGCACCCGCCCCCTGAACCAGCGGTTCGTAAATAAAGCAGGCGATGGCCGACCAATCCAACTCCGGTAACCGATCATTTTCTTCGCTCGGTGGATCAATAAAAACAACTTCAAAAAGTTTATCGTGAAATGCCATTGTGAAAACGCTTCTGTCGCTTACGCTCATGGCGCCAAACGTATCGCCGTGGTAAGAATTAGTAAGAGCCAATATTTTGTTCCTGCTCCCCGACCCGGCCTTGTTCGCTTCAAAATCTTTATTCCACCAGTATTGCAAAGCCATCTTTATTGCTACTTCGGTAGAGGTGGAGCCATTATCGCTGTAAAAAATCCTGGAGAAGTTCCCGGGCAAAATCGGAACAAGCCGCTCTGCCAATTGAATTGCCGGTTCGTGCGTAAAGCCGGCAAATATTACCTGCTCCAGTGTTCTGGCCTGCTGGTAAATTTTTTCGGCGATATAGGGATGGGCGTGCCCGTGCAAATTCACCCACCAACTGCTGATGGCATCAATATACCGGTTCCCTTTTTCATCGACGAGGTAAACACCCTCGCCCTTTACGATGGGGATCGGGGAAGACATGCCCTTTTGAGGGGTAAATGGGTGCCAGATCAGTTTTTTGTCGCGTTCAGATAAATTCATGCTCCAAAAATAGGCAAGATGTAGTTCAGAAATAAGGAGTTAAATACGGTTTATCAGCAGCCCCAACCATCCCTGTAATGGGGATACTTTGCTCGCGCCAAACAAACGATCTTGTGCAACGATTGGCTATAAACAATTGTCAACGCTATTTGAATAGGACGAATGGATCATCAACAACTGGTAAGGGATTGCTTAAAGGGAAAAGCTTCGGCGCAAAAAAAGCTGTACGAGCAGTTTGCAGAAAACATGCTCGGTATTTGCTATCGGTATACAAAATCGATGACCGATGCCGAGGATGTATTGCAGGAAGGTTTTATCAAGGTTTTCAAAAACCTTCACCAGTACAAATTTGAAGGAGAGTTGGGAGGATGGATCCGTCGTATTATGGTAAATACAGCAATCAACTATCTTAAGAAAAATAGCCGTTACCAATCCGAACTTTCCTTTACAGACCCTGTACTGCATCCGGTGGCCGACGACAACCCGGAATTCAGCCTTAATGCAAAAGAGCTGGCCGAACTGATCAGGCAATTGCCTACCGGTTATCAAACCATTTTCAATATGCATGCAGTGGAAGGGTTTAGCCATGTAGAAATAGGAAAAATTTTGGGGATCAACGAGGGTACTTCGCGCAGTCAATACGCCCGTGCGCGCAGCCTGTTGATCAACTGGATAAACGTACACTATGCCGAACGAAAAAAAAGTGAAGCCTATGCCCGGCCATGATTTTGAACATAAGGTTCAGCAGAAAATGGAGGAATTACGCCTCACGCCCTCGCGTGCTGTTTGGGATGGGGTGGAAGCGGAGATCAATCGCGATAAAAAACGACGCCGCCTCGTGTTCATTCTTCCATTACTGGTTTTGTTATTGGGATCCGGCGCCTTTTGGTGGGCCAGCCAGGAACCTTCATCAAATCTTATCACTGAAAAAAAACAAAAAGAAAATGATTCAAAAATTACCCACGGTGCTACTACTAATGCTCCTTTACCTGAATCCGGCGATACAGGAAAAAATCCCGGTAAGCCCGATCATCTGATTTCAGAAGAAGAAAACCAGGTAAACAAAAGAGAAAAAGACCTGGATCGGGTAACGAACGAAACAATAACCAACTCCCCGGACAAAACCGGCGTGATCGCTAAAGAAAAGATCAACAAAAAAAACGGTTTAGCAAGAAAGAAAGACAAGCCGCGGGTTTTGATTACCGATGACCGAAAATCGAAAGCGGAAAAATCCCTGTTTACCAAGCCGGGTGAGTTTGTGAAGCAAACAAACAAAAGGGTTAATCAATCCAAAATCGAATCCGGAATTACGGAAGACAAGTTGAATGTGGTCGATGAAGACGCTGAAAAATCCAGCGAGCCCGGGGAGGTGGTATACGCGCCCAGTAAAACGAACAGGGCTCCCTTCCTGTTCACACGCAACGGAATGGATAGCCTCGTTAAATTACCTATAATAGCTTCTTATCAATCGCCCGCGAAAACAATCAATCGAAAGAAATCCAACTGGCAATGGGGCTTCAGCAGTTCAGCCGGCGTATCTAAAAACGTACAGGGCGGTTTCTTCAATGCATTTGAAAAATCCCTGGTGGTTTCTGCCGATATGCGGATGGATTCGGGTTTTCGCCAAACACCTTATGGGTTTTCATCGCGGCAACCTGCTACCGTTCGTGCGGGCTACAATTATTCACTGGGAGTTTTTGTACAGCGTAAGCTTTCGCGTAAACTGGAGCTATCGGCTGCGCTTCAATACAATTACTTCAGTACAAGGTATGAAGTAGGAACAAAGGTTGATGCCAATGCTTTTAATAGTACCGCATCACCCATCAATGCAGTTAGCGGAACTTACTATCTCGACGGCAAAGGCCAGCAGCATATAAATGCTTATCATTTCGTGGAATTGCCTTTAACCCTTAGAATAAAGCTGAATAACAGCAGGCAATTGCCCCTGTACTGGAGCAACGGATTGTCGCTTGCCTATATGGTTAACACCAGCGCGCTGCATTACGAATCTCGGTTTGGATATTATTATAAAAATGATAATCTTTTCCAGAAAATGCAGTGGGGAGTTCATACAGGCCTTTCGGTTCGTTTATTCAACAGAACCAATCATCCGCTCGAACTGGGGCCCCATGTGAATTTCCAGTTCAGCAACCTGCTCAAGAGCGCAAATCCCGATACCCGCCATCTACTTGGAGGTGGATTGATGCTGCGCTGGTACATGAAGGATTAATAACCAATAAATAATTTATTAACCCTTTGCGATTGCTGAACCAGCAAGTCGCAAAGGGTTTTCTCATGGGTGCTCGGGTATCCCTGACCGGTTGCCTGCATTCAAAACTGTAATGCAATTGGCATGTACAACGCGGAACGTGCAACGGTCGCCCGCATGCTGTTGTCAACATGCAAAACCCGTCTGTTATGAGAAAGCAATATTCCCACCTGGTTCAATTGCCAATGCTGGCATGTATCCTGCTTTTCTTTTCAGGTTGTTTGAAAGACAAGCTTACCAAAACTTACAAAATTATTTACCCGGTATACGAAGAAAAATCAACGGTGCTGGCCAATATCAAGGCCAACAAGCCGGCTGCTATTGGCAAACCGGGTAAGATTTTTCTTTACGGCAATTATATTTTCCTTAATGAAATTGATAAGGGCGTTCATATCATCGACAATAGCAATCCTTCCAGTCCAGTAAATGTAGCTTTCATAAACATACCGGGTAACCTGGATATTGCCGTGAAAGGCAGCACGCTTTATGCAGACTTCTATACCGACCTGCTGGCAATCGATATCAGCAATCCTTTGCAGGCAAAAATGGGCAAATTGCTACGGCGGATTTTTCCCGAACGCCAATGGACCAATGGATTTAATCCCGACAGCAACCGTGTAATTGTTGGCTGGATTGAAAAGGATACCACGGTAACTATTGAACGCGATGGCCGTCCCATTGGTATTGGCTGGGGATGCGCCAATTGTATGTTCGCTGCCGATGCGAATTCTTCGGGAAATAAGAGTTCGGTTCCTGGAATTGCCGGGTCTATGTCGCGGTTTGCACTGGTAAACGATTACCTATACGCAGTTAATCAATCTACACTCAATGCAATTTCGGTTGCCAACCCAGGCGATCCCGTTTTTGCCAGCGCCAACTGGGTTGGATGGAATATTGAAACCGTTTATCCATTCAAAGACAAACTATTTATCGGTTCTTCTACAGGTATGTTTATTTTCGATATCGGCAACGCTGCAAACCCCGAAAGAAGGGGAAGTTTTACGCATGCACGTGCCTGTGACCCCGTTGTGGCCGACGATAAATATGCTTTTGTTACATTGAGAACCGGTAGTTTCTGCGATGGAACATCTAACCAGCTTGACGTGGTGAATGTGGAAGATGTGTACAGCCCGAGACTGGTAAAGACCTATGGATTGACTAACCCGCATGGCTTGGCAAAAGATGGCAACCTTCTTTTTATATGCGATGGTAAGGATGGGTTGAAGGTGTATGATGCCGGCAATGTGTCGAATTTAAACCTGCTGCAGCATATTAAAGGCATGGAAACCTACGATGCAATTGCCTGGAATAAAAGACTGTTAGTGGTAACCACCGAAGGGTTGCGTCAATACGATTACAGCGATCTTAATTCTATTAAGCTCCTGAGTACAATTGTTACCGGTAAATAACGCCCGATGCGAAGAGTGATTTTTATCGTTTTTTTATCGACGATGCTTTTGCAGGCCGGGGCACAATCCAACCTGAGATTTCAATCACAGAATTATATCGGCTTATTGGAGGGTGATAACGGTTCGGCATTCCAGTTCCTTAGCATTAACGGTATTCAAAAGAAAACCTGGTTCCTTGGTTTGGGTTCGGGAATCGATTGGTACTTGTACCGCTCGATACCGGTTTTCTTATCCGTTAACAAGGACTGGAAGCCGTCGAACCGAACTTTTTATCTTTCCCTCGATGGGGGCGCTAATTTCGCATGGGAAAGCCGCGAGCGTAATCGTTTCGACAATTTTATCAGCTACAACTTTACGCCGGGCTTGTATTGGGGAGCAGGTATCGGTTATAAGTTGCGGCTCAAAAACAACGGCGATGCCATTACCCTGAACCTCGGCTATAATTATAAGCGGGTTAAGGAAGAAAGGGTATCGCCTACATTCTGTAATAATCCTCCTTGCCCCAATTTAACTGAGCGTTACGATTATCGTCTGAGCCGTATTTCCCTGCGATTCGGATGGTTGTTTTAATCGATCTGTTTGCAGTAGTTATTGCGGCTTTGCTCTTGTGATAAAATCACTTACCAGGCTTTTTTCTTTTTCATCTTTTATTCTTTTCAACACACCTGTTTCGTGAAGGGTAATAGTAACAGGATTATCGAAAGGCAGTTTTTCGTACATTTTCCCACCCGTAAAATGGCAGGGGCTGCATCTTTTTTCGAGAATGGGTTGAATATGGTTTTTGTAATAAGAAGAATCCTGGAAACTGGGTTTTGCGCCGGAGTGAAAATGCTGTTTCTGCTCCTGCCACCAACCAGCAGGGTAAAGAAAACCGCCCAGTATCAATACGAAGAGCAGGCTTTTCATGTACGCGAAGGTTTAGAATCCTTCTGTTTGAAAGTTAAACCTGTTTTGCCGCTTTAAAAAGAAACAAATGAAGGGCGGCGACGCCATTGTTGCTGCGGGAAATTTTCAGGTTCTTACCGCCTTGGGTTTCAGCTTACAAAGGCTTTCTATTTTTACCGGCCGGCCACTGTCGATACTATTGCGGGCGGCAATGCCGATCAATATCGACATTGCACCATCGCGGCTGCCGGCAGATTGCCGGTAAGGATCTTCGCCCGGCATAAATACCTGTTTGCGCAACCGAACATCACCGCCTCCGTGTCCCTCTTCTTCATTCGATATGCGCAGGATATCTCTTTTACCGAAATTGGTGGTGATCATGATTTCGTCAAAATTATCTTCTTTCCAGGGTTGATTTTCTTTTATCCAGGCATCGATACGCCCCTTGGTACCGTTAAAGGCAATGCGGTATCCCTCATAAGGAGAATAGGCAGTTAACGAATAGCTCACCTGCACTTTGTTGGCATAACGGATTTGTACGGCCATCTTATCAAAGATGTCAATATCTTCCCTCCACACACATCCATCGCGGTAGTAGCCGTCGAAGTTTTCGTTAGCTGCATAGAGTTGCATTAACGCCGGTTCCTTGGTAATATCGCGATAGAATTTACATTGTTGTTGATGCGGGCATGGCCTGCAATGCGTATGGCGAAAAGAATTGTTCTTCCCATAAAACTCCAGCGATCCGTACGCAAACACCTCCTCGGGTTCAGAATTGATCCACCAATTGAGCAGGTCGAAATGATGGGTGGCTTTATGAACGAGTAAAGAGCCGCTGTGTTTGCGCAGGCGATGCCAGCGGCGGAAATAATCTGCGCCGTGGTAAACATCCAGGTACCAGTGAAAATCTACCGAGGTAATTTTGCCAATGGTATCGTTGCGGAGTAACTCGTATATTTTCTGTCGATGCGGGGAATAGCGATAATTGAAGGTGACAATGATTTTTTTACCTGTTCTCTGCTCTGCATCGAGTATTGCCTGGCATTTGCTTTCGTCGATGGTCATGGGTTTTTCGGTGATGATGTCGGCGCCCCATTCCATCCCCTTAATGATATGTTCGTGGTGGATTCCATCTACCGAAGTAACGATTAGTTTTTCGGGCCGGGTTTCGCGCATCATTGTATCGAAATCGGTAAACACGGGGCATTTGATTCCGAGAAATTTCCTGCCTGTTTCTACCCGGCCGGGATTGATATCGCATAGTCCCACAAATTCTACCGCATTTCCAAATTCTTTCAATACCGGTTCGCCCCACATGCCTAAGCCTCGCACGCCCGTTCCTACCATTGCAATCCGGGTTTTCACAGGGATGGAATTTGTCTGGGCCTTATTCGATAGAAGCAAGGCAGCGGCGGCACTACTGCTTCGCAGAACAAAATGGCGACGATTCATAAACTCCGATTTATGGGGAATAATAATTAGCGAGCCTATTAAAGTTAAGGCATTTGGATAAGCAGCAGGATATTTTAGCGGAACGATTGATGTTGAGCGGTGCGATGGAACAACCATGCTCTCTGTGTCAAGGCTCTTCTTGTTTTGAAGAAAGGTATATGCTTAACAATCCGCTGATGAAATCCACAAAAAAATGCAGCACGATAACTGCATATAAAGATCCGGAGTGCCAGAAGATCATGCCAAATAGCAGGGAAAGAACAAGTATTTTAAAGACAGCCTTTGTTCCCTGGTAATAGTGCGCGATGCTGAAGATGATGGCGGGAGTAACCACGGCCCATGCCGAAGAAGCCGGAACTCCCTCGAAGAGGTAGCGAAAAAAATTAATCATGTAGCCACGGAATACAATTTCCTCGAAAACACCCGCACTGATGCACATGACGGTATAAGCGGGTAAATCCTTCCAATGAGAGGGCATGAACGGTGTTTGGTCTTCGAGGCTATTGATCGTTTTTTCTTTTTCCTCCTTATCGAAAATTGAATGAAGGATGTCCATTGCATACAGGGCAATAAACAAAGCGATCATCCACCAGGGAATTTTTTTACCAATATCTGCCGGTGAGGCAAAGCCTAACTGGGAAAAAGGTCTTTTATAAAGCAGCCAAACCACCAATACGATAGCCGCAACCAGGAAGAGGAAAAAGCTATTGCCAAGGTAAAATCTTCTTTTAGTAAGGGAATCGAAGGCATGGGGCATTTCTTTAAAAACTGCGGCGCTTCTTATGCCCGACACAAAGGGAAGTACAATTCCAAAGAGCAGAACCAAAATAAAATCGGCAAAGGCCGGGAAATTATCCATTCTTTGTTTCTTTAGACAGGCCAAGAATTTTATAGTGAAGTTCCAGCACTTGTGGAATCAGTAATTGTTGCTCATCGTTGTAGATAACAAAATCGCATAGCCGCATTTTAATCGTTTCCTGTATCTGGCGATTCATGCGGGCCAGCACTTCCACTCGATCGATACCATCTCTTTTCATAGTACGCAATATACGCAGGGGAGTGGGCGCCGAAACGCCGATAACATAGTCGAGGCCGGCTTGCGAGCCACTTTCAAAAATCAAAGCAGCTTCTTTGATGGCATACGGCGCTTCCTGCTTCAGCATCCAGTTTTGGGCATCGCGAATGGTGGCAGGGTGTACCAGCGAATTCAGCAGATCCAGTTTTTCGCGATTGGTGAAAACAATGGAGGAGATATATTCCCGGTTCAATCCTCCCTGCTGATACGCGTTGGCGCCAAAATGATGCAGGATTTGTTTTTTCAGGTCCTCGTCTTCGTTCATCAATCGCTTTGCAGCCCCATCGGCATAATAAACAGGAACGCCCAGCACTTCAAAAATGCGGCTGACCGTGCTTTTGCCCGATCCAATTCCACCTGTAATGCCGATTCGGAGCATGAAGTATGTGTTGTGGTTGATGATACTGATAAGCAGGGATAGGTGTTGGCTGAACTATTTTGATTTTCTCTCCAATACCATCAACCCTACACTGGAAAAATTAAACAAAAAATCTCAAAACCGGGTAGGGCTTTGAGATTTATCGTTCCTGTAGTTTGCAAATTACTTAGCGGGTGCGGCGGCTGCTTTATTGGCTGCCTGCGACCATTCGATGGAAATGGCGCTTTTTTCCACTTTCATGTAACTTCCGGGACTTGTTTCGAGCATGATGGTGGTTCCGTCTTCATTGATCTTATTCACTACACCATGAATACCGGCAATGGTAACTATTTTGGCGCCTTTTTGAAGATCCTGTTGAAATTGCTTTGCCTGCTTGGCTCTTTTTTGTTGCGGGCGAATCATGAAAAGCCAGAATACGAGAATCATACCGCCTAAAAGAACCAGCTGGAGTGTTCCGCCACCGGCAGGAGCCTGTAAAAAATAAACTAGGGTTGTCATTTTACTGATTTGTTTATAAATGTTGAAAACTATGCCTTGGGTTTGTTCACGGTTACGTCGAAAGCAAGAGTGTATATCTTTTCGGGAATATTGGCAAATACGGTTACTGTTTTTTTCTGTACACCTTCACGTCCCTGGCTGTTAAACTCGGCTTTTATTTCGCCTTCTTTTCCCGGGGCAATCGGTTCCTTTGGATATTCGGCTACTGTGCAACCGCAAGCCGGCTGTACTTTTTCTATTACAAGAGGCTTATTGCCCGTGTTGCGAAATCTATAGCTGATTTTCACAAGTTCTCCCTCGGTTACGGTTCCCATATCCTTTGCCGAGTCGATCCACAATACCGTAGTGAGCTTCGATGAATCGATGGATTCTTCCGGGGCGGGCGGGGGCATTTTGAAAGAGGTATCGTTGGCGGCAATGTCTTTTTCCTTATCTGTATTGTTCAAGCACGAAGCCAGGCTTGTTGCTACCAGCAAAATCAAGAAAAACTTTTTCATGGTTCTTTTTGTTTTATCGCTCCGGCAAAATTAGTCAAAGCTTTTTAGCCTTTGGTTTTGAAATCTACTTTATGCATTTTGTTTTCGCGCACAAGGTCTTTATGAATATTGTCCAGGATTCCATTTACAAATTGCCCGCTCTGCTGGGTGCTGTATTCCTTGGCAAGATCGATGTATTCGTTAATGGTGACCTTGGGCGGAATGGTTTCAAAAAAAAGAAACTCGCAAACTCCCATTCGCATCAGTATCATATCCAGCACTGCAATGCGTTCCGAATCCCAGTTTTTCAGCTTTGGTTTGATGTATTCCAGGGTTAGTTCCTTCTTTTCCAGTGTTGTATTCAGCAGGCTGTTCGCGAAATCGAGCTTTTCTTTGCTTACCAATTCCTGGAAATTGTAAGTGCCGGGTTTGGCGAAATAATTATTGATCAATTGCACAACCATCTCCGCATCGTCGTCCCAGTTGGTGAAATATTCTTCAATATGCGCTGTAAAAAGTTCGTTGGGCAGAAGCAGGTTATTGAATATAAACTCAATTATATCCTTTTCTTCCTTTTTATCCCTTCCCTGGGCCGCAATATATTTTTTGTATTCAGGTTTATCGACCAGCTCCAGGTAGATTTTGCGAACCAGCTCACCCGCATCGATTAATTGGGGCTTATCTTCTTTAACTGCTTGTTTCCAGGAATCGTTTTCAAGTATTTTCCAAACAACCTCATTGCCCGCTATTTTGGTATTTACGCGTAAGTCTTCTTCGGTGGGCAAATGTTTAGAGGCCCGGTTGCGGGCGTCGATTTCGGCATAACGGGCCACCTCACTTACAAAATGTACGAGGTAAACCAATAGCTGTCGGGTAAGGTCAAAATGTTTCTGTAATAGTTTCCCGGGTTCGCCTTTTTTCGCAGGTTCTTCCTGGCTTTCCACTGCATACAGGGTCTGCATCACTTTCACACGGATATTTCTTCTGCTAATCATGAATCAATGAGCTTAATTTGAGCGGGCGAAGTTAGGGAAAAGCCACGAGTTATGAACGATTGGCCGATATAACTACAGGTGCCGATCAATCTTTATGCGGCAAATGAGGTCTCGGGCCCGGGAACAGCTAAAAAGCGCTGTATTTTTGGCATTTTAGTAATTCTACGAGCGCCGGCTGCTGAATATCTTGCTGCCATCTGGTATAGGATAGCTGACATCTCTTCCTTTTTTTAAGGGCCGGGGAGGGTTTGGTATGAAAATCGATTACTTTTGTTGCCCATTTTACAATGGGTTTAATTATCCTCATCAAACAAATCAAAACTGATAAATCATGGCTAAAGAAAAGTTAAGTGTTACCCCCCTGCACGACCGGGTAATTGTGAAACCCGCAAAAGCGGAAGAAAAAACTGCTGGTGGTATCATCATCCCCGACACGGCAAAGGAAAAACCACAACGTGGTATTGTAGTGGCCGCTGGTCCTGGTAAAAAAGATGAACCCGTAACTGTGAAAGTTGGGGATACTGTTTTGTACGGCAAATATTCTGGTACGGAAATTCAAATCGATGGCGACGATTTGCTGATCATGCGCGAAAGCGATATCCTGGCAATCGTTTAATGAACTTAGCTTTTTTGAGCCAATTCATTTCTTCTCAAAAACTGGCTCAATTGGTTTATTCTGTTTATTGCTTATTTAAAAAATTCAAACTGTATAAAAATGGCTAAACAATTGTATTTCGATATTGAAGCCCGGAATAAAATGAAAAAGGGCGTTGATACTTTGGCGAATGCCGTTAAGGTAACATTGGGCCCCAAGGGTCGTAACGTGGTATTGGAGAAAAAATTCGGAGCTCCCTCAGTAACTAAAGATGGCGTTACTGTTGCAAAAGAAATTGAACTGGAAGATCCCATTGAAAATATGGGCGCGCAGATGGTGAAAGAGGTAGCCAGCAAAACTGCAGATATTGCCGGTGATGGTACCACTACTGCTACCGTTCTGGCTCAATCAGTAATCAGCGAAGGTTTGAAAATGGTGGCTGCAGGCAGCAACCCCATGGACCTGAAGCGTGGTATCGACAAAGCCGTGGTGAAAGTGGTGGAACACCTGAAAACCCAGTCTCAAACTGTAGGAACCGACAGCAAGAAAATTCAACAGGTAGCTGCAATTTCTGCGAATAACGACGAAGCAATTGGTAAGCTGATTGCCGAAGCTTTCGGAAAAGTGGGAAAAGAAGGCGTAATCACTGTTGAAGAAGCAAAAGGAACCGATACTACTGTTGATGTGGTAGAAGGTATGCAATTCGATCGCGGATATATTTCTCCTTATTTCGTTACCAACAGCGAAAAAATGGAGGCAGAATTGCAGAATCCCTATATCCTGATCTACGATAAGAAGATCAGTGCTATGAAGGATATCCTCCACATCCTGGAAAAAGTTGCTCAGGGAGGTCGCCCGCTCTTAATTATTGCCGAAGATCTCGAAGGAGAAGCATTGGCCACACTGGTTGTGAACAAACTTCGCGGTACTTTGAAAGTGGCTGCTGTTAAAGCTCCCGGTTTCGGTGATCGTCGCAAAGAAATGCTCCAGGATATCGCCATCCTTACCAAAGGTGTGGTGATCAGCGAAGAGCAGGGTTATAAACTGGAGAATGCTGACCTGAGCTATCTCGGACAAGCTACCAGCGTAACTATCGATAAAGACAACACTACAATCGTGGGTGGAAAGGGTAAGAAAGAAGATATCACCGCACGTACCAACCAGATCAAAGCCCAGATCGAAACAACAACTTCCGACTACGATAAGGAAAAATTACAGGAGCGTCTTGCTAAATTGAGTGGCGGTGTTGCAGTATTGTATGTAGGTGCTGCTACCGAAGTGGAAATGAAAGAAAAGAAAGATCGTGTAGACGATGCTTTGCATGCAACAAGAGCTGCTGTGGAAGAAGGTATCGTTCCCGGTGGTGGTGTTGCCTTCATCCGTGCTATTGAAGCACTCGATAAACTGAAAGGTGCCAACGAAGATGAGGCTACAGGTATTGCAATTGTAAAGAGAGCGCTTGAAGAGCCGCTTCGTCAGATCGTTGCCAACGCCGGAATCGAAGGTTCTATTGTTGTGCAAAAAGTAAAAGAAGGCAAGGGTGATTTTGGTTTCAATGCACGCACCGAAGAATATGAAAACATGTTCAAAGCCGGTGTTATCGATCCTACCAAGGTAACCCGCATTGCATTGGAGAACGCATCTTCGATTGCAGGAATGTTGCTGACTACAGAATGTGTAATCGCCGACAAACCTAAGAAAGAAGAAGCTCCTCATTCGCACGGAGCTCCCGGCATGGGCGGAATGGATTATTAATCGATTCGATAAACCAGGTTTAATAGATATCCCCCGGTGTTCCCGGGGGATTGTTTTTTATTGCCGTTCCGTTAGCTACTTCACTACCTGCAGTACATAAGTATAGCGTACCAACTGGTCCAGGTAGTTTTTCTGTTGCTGGTAAATTTGAATGAGGTTGTAAGTTTTTTTACTGAAGCGAAACGACTGACTGATCAGCCCCTTTTGGATGGTAAGAACAGAATCACCGGAGGAAAGAGACCAGTTCCCGCCGTTGAGGGAATACAATACACTATTGTTGGAACCAACACAAACATCGGTATTTTCAGAAGCGGTATACGAACCGTCTTGTTTAAACTCAAAAATATCGTCGAGTTCGCAGGGCTTGAACGTAGTGAGTGTAATATCTACAGGAGGATTTCCAAGAGGAGATTCCAGCGTTAACTTACTCAAACCCCATTTTGCGCCCACCAGTATTTCGGTGGTGGTAGGATCGTCGGCCGATTTCTTACACGACAATAATAAGATTGCAGCACTAAAACAAACCAGGATTTTATTCATGCAGTTGATTTGAATTCTCAATATATTAAAATTTGCCGGTTTACAACGCTGATCTTCATTTATGATGCTAAGCCGGTACGGAAAAGAACTCCGCAACTTTACTCAGATAATATCAAACACCACCAGCATTGCATATACAATTCCGGGTAACAAGAAAAGCAGGCTAAGGAGCAGGCATATCCAAAACCGGGAATTAATTGTTTCCTCTTTCAGGAATACGGCCAGTGGGGGCAGGAAGATGGCAATGATGGCCAGGAATATAATGCGATTATCGGCCTTATTGCCGGATCTTTTTTCGGCCTTGTAAGTTTTCAATAAACGGCGCGCTTCTCTTTTTCTGGCTTTTTTTTCACGCGCACTCAATTCCCGGTATTCGCGGATTGCTTCCCCGATGTTTAAAGAAGTTGCAGGAGAGGGGGCATTGGAAACCCCTGTGCTCAATGCAGGGTTATTGAAACAAATCAACAACAATAAAACCAGGAAGGCTTTGTGCCGGTACTTTCTCATAAGCAAGGTTTTTATAAAACGAAAAAGTCTCTTTTAGCATTTTACGTTATATCAAATCTCTGCTTTGTAAAGCTACGCAATTGGTGCGGCGATACGATTGAAGATTGCACCTATTCAATAAGAAAAATCCCATCCTGATTGATGGGATTTTAACCAGCGTTATTTACTCAGCGAAAGAAAATTCTTAATATAAAAACGGATCACTGCTCTAATTGCCGGGTTTGAATACCGACTCATCGATTTTGGGATTGATCTCAATTTTTTCGAAGACGATTTCATTATTTCCGCTTATGCGCTTAAATGCAAATATGTATCCTTCGGGAGTTTTGCGGTAATCGGCATACTCGGTCGTAACCTCTTGTTCGTTTCCGTCCACCGTTTGTGTGGTTACAACCTGCGAGGTGAGATAATTTTTGTCGAGGTAATACGTGGAGATTTTTCCATTAGCCCTTGTAAGCTTCAGCTTAAAATAGTCAACACCCTGTATGCTTTGTTTACCCAGGTATTCAACGGTATGCCCCTTGGTTTTATAATCAACCAGCGGCCCTGCCAAATCGAGTTGGCTTTGCGCTTCTTTTAGTTGAACATCCGGAATCGGTTCTGCAGCCGTATGACCCATAAAAGGATTGAACATCCAACCCTCGCTTGTGGTAACAATGTTATAACCGGTTTGCCCAACGGCCGAAAATTCGGTTTTGGCGGCCTTGTTATTGGAATAATAATATTTTAACAGCACATCGGTTCCGCCCTGGTTCATACTTCCTTCCATAATCAGGGTTTGAAGGGCGCGGATTTTTTCCAATCCGCCACGTGCCTCAATATGTTTAGCAACGATTTCATCGGCAGTTTGTGCAATGGAGCAAATGCTGAAACTGAGGAACAGCAGGGGCAAAGCAAGCAGGTTCTTTTTCATAATAAATATTTATGTTACAAACATGAGTTGCCTGGCTGGTCAATATATTACAGGCCAAAGGAAATTATTAAACCGGCTTACACAATTTCCATCCATGTATGATCGGCGAGCAGCTTCACCGCAGCAACAAATTTTTTAAACGGGCCCGATCCGCCGCCCCATTCTTTGGGGCTTACGAGTGATAACAGGTAGCTGTCATCTTGCTTTTGATAGAGATAATAAACCTGCCCGATTACCGGTGAAAAGTTCAGTTTGGCGCTGTATATCGTTACCGATAGCTCTTTTCTCTTTTGTATCTCCTGCGCTTGCAGGGCAAGTAGCTCTACCTGTTTGCGAATCTGCTCCAACTGCATATTGGTTTGCTCTTCCATAGCCGTTAAGGCCTTGTGGCGAATCACTCCTTCTTCCGTAGGCTTTATTACTGCCCCGGACACCGAGGCGGAATAGGGGAGTACGCTCAGTTGCTTGTGATAGATTTCGATATTGGTATAGGCACTGCCATCGGATCGGAAACCTTGTTGGGTAATTTTCAGGTAGCCATTGGGCATTATTTCGTGTATCACGTGAAGGCTGGCCTGCCCCGCCCGATAAAAATGTATTTCAAAACGGATGCCATCGGGAAAAAGAACCTGCGCGTGATCTGCAAAGCCATCGTTTTCGAACGCGTTTAACTCTCCGTCGGCAATTACCCGGTATTCGGCGTTAAATGCCTTGTTTTCGAGACTTACCCAATTGTGTTGAATGTACAATTCTCTTTTTTCGGCGGGCACCTCAATTTTATAAATTCCACTTTTGGGCCTGTCGCCAAACTCGTAAGTTCCTTTCTCGGGAAACAATTGCCAACTCGCCAGGAAATTATATGCTTGTATCATGGGTCGCAATATTACAAAAAACCGCAGCGATTGTTGATTCCGTCCATAATTTGATGATGCCCGGTATTAAATTTTTTAAAAGCATTGAACATTAAAATTTGGGGTTTTAACAATGTTTGCACAGGTTTTGTCGTACCCCCGACTTAACGCGCTTTTTATGCAGACTAGATTTGATTGAAAAATCAACAATGAAAAATTCCGTAATGACAATTGTGCTTGTGTTAGGCAGTTTTGTATCCGTACTCGCACAGAAAGCCGAGGTTTTTAGCAAGGATGGATATGCTATCCGCGGTTACGATGCCGTTTCTTATTTCACCGAATCAAAACCAGTTAAAGGACTCCCTCAATTTTCTTTAGATTGGAACGGAGCCACCTGGCTTTTTGCCAGCAGCGAACACCGGGAATTATTTAAATCCAATCCCTCCAAATACGCACCGCAATATGGGGGCTATTGCGCTTACGGTTTATCCCGCGGTTACAAAGCGCCCACCGAAGCCAATGCATTTTCTATTGTAAATGGAAAATTATACCTCAATTACAACCTCGATGTGAGAACCGAATGGAACAAGGATCAGAAAAATTATATCGAAAAGGCCGACAAAAACTGGCCAGAGGTGAAGGCAAAAGGTTGATTGGTGCAGGGGGTTAAGGGGTTTAGGGTTTAAGGGTCTAATGGTTTAAGAGTTGTTGCAATTAATAATCGCTGACAGGATGAAAGAACCCTTAAACTCTTAAACTCTTAAACCCTTAGACTTTAACCCCCTCAAACCCTTCCACCTTTTCCCTATCTTCGCATCCTATGACACAAGAAAAAATACAGGATATGAGGGACCGTGTGGTGGTCCTGAGGAGGTTTCTTTGACGTCGAGAACCGCCAATACAAAATTGCAGAAGACAAGCAGTTGTCTTTAAGTCCCGGCTTCTGGGACGATAATAAACGTGCCACCGAAATCCTCAAGAACATCAAGCTGAACGAATACTGGGTGAAGCTGTACGAAGACACTTCGATGGCGGTGGAAGATTTTGCCGTGCTTTTTGATTTTTGGAAAGGCGGCGATGCTACCGAAGAAGAAACCAAAGAAGCTTACCAAAAGGCCTTGGATAAACTGGAAGAAGCTGAGTTCAAGAGCACCTTGAATCAGCCCGAAGATGAGTTGCCTGCCGTATTACAGATAAACAGCGGGGCCGGCGGAACCGAAAGCCAGGACTGGGCCGAAATGCTTGCGCGGATGTACCGGATGTACGGCGAAAAGCAAGGTTGGAAAGTTACGGAGCTGGACTGGGTTTGGGGCGATGGCGCAGGAATCAAAACCTGTACGCTTCAATTTGATGGTCCCTTTGCTTATGGATTTTTAAAAGCGGAAAGTGGTGTTCATCGCCTGGTAAGAATATCTCCTTTCGATAGCAATGCCCGGCGGCATACATCGTTTGCTTCGGTATTTGTATATCCTTTGGTGGATGATACCATCACCATTGATATTAAAGACAGCGATGTAAAAATGGAAACTGCGCGCAGTGGCGGTGCCGGTGGTCAAAACGTGAACAAGGTGGAAACGAAAGTGATGCTTACTCACCTTCCAACGGGTATTGTGGTAGTATGCCAAACCGAGCGCACGCAGCTAGGCAATCGCGAAAAGGCCATGCAGATGCTTAAAAGTCGCCTCTACGAGGAAGAATTACGCAAGCGCGAAGAACTCAAGAATGCCGCCAATGCCAGCAAGAAAAAAATTGAGTGGGGATCGCAGATACGATCCTACGTTTTCCATCCTTATAAAATGATCAAAGATCATCGCACCGATTATGAAGTAGGAAACGTACAGCCCGTGATGGATGGCGAACTCGATGGCTTTATAAAAGCATACCTGATGATGGAGAAGGAAGAAGCGCAATCTTAATCAATAAAAGCTAACCATTCCATTTGCCCGTTTCAATTACCGGGTATTTACTAACACTTGTTTTGCAGATTTAGCTGACCATACTACCTTCGCTTCACAAAAAAAAGCTCATGAGTCTAGGAACTTTTTCATATCCCATGCCGGCCAATGAGCCGGTTTTAAGTTATGCACCCGGTTCTCCTGAAAGAAAAAGATTGAAAGAAGTACTTGCCGAATTGAAAAATCAATCGCTGGATGTGCCGATGTATATTGGCGGAAAAGAGGTAAGGAGCAATAAAAAAGTGGCGATGCATCCGCCGCATGAAATTTCTCATACACTTGGCTATTTCCATGCGGGCGACGAAAAGCATATCCGGCAGGCTATTGATGCCGCGCTTGCCGCAAAAGAATCCTGGGCCTCGATGAGTTGGGAAAATCGCGCCAATATATTTCTCAAAGCAGCCGACCTGATCGCCACCAAGTACCGGCCCTATATGAACGGAACCACCATGCTGGGGCAAAGCAAAAATGTTTTCCAGGCCGAAATCGATAGCGCTTGTGAAATCATCGACTTTCTGCGTTTTAATGTTCATTTCCTGGGGGAAATTTATAAACAACAACCTATTAGTTCACCGGGAATCCACAACCGAATGGAGTATCGTCCCCTCGAAGGATTTGTATTAGCAGTCACGCCTTTTAATTTTACAGCTATTGGCGGTAATCTTCCCACCTCGGCGGCCATGTGTGGCAATGTGGTGGTTTGGAAACCCGCCAATACACAGGTTTACTCGGCGCAGATGTTTATGCGTATTCTTAAAGAAGCGGGTTTACCCGATGGGGTTATCAACCTGGTATATGTTGACGGACCAACACTCGGTAAAATCTGTTTCAATCATCGCGATTTTGCTGGTGTGCATTTCACCGGCTCAACAGGTGTGTTCAACAATATGTGGGAGACAATCGGTAAGAATATGGCCATGTACAGGTCTTACCCGCGCATTGTGGGCGAAACAGGCGGTAAGGATTTTGTACTGGCACATAAATCGGCCGATCCGGATGTGTTGGTAACTGCCTTGTTAAGGGGTGCTTTTGAGTTCCAGGGGCAGAAATGTTCGGCGGCTTCACGTGCTTACATACCCTCGAATATAGCCGAAGAAGTAAAAAAGAAATTGGTTGCCGGGGTAAAAAGTTTCAAAATGGGTTCTGTGGAAGATTTTTCCAATTTCATAAATGCCGTAATCGACGAAAAGAGTTTTGACAAGATCAAGGCTTATATCGACAATGCAAAAAAGGATAGTAAGGCAGAGATATGGGTAGGTGGAAAATGCGATAAAAAAGAAGGATATTTTATTCAACCGACTGTTGTCGAGGCAAAGGATCCGAAATATGTAACCATGTGCGAGGAAATTTTTGGACCTGTACTTACCGTATATGTTTATCCCGCCAACAATTTTGAAAAGGCATTAGAACTGGTGGATAGTACATCGCCCTATGCATTAACCGGATCAATCATTGCCCAGGATAGGAGCGCTGTTGAACTTGCCACAGCCCGATTGCGAAATGCTGCCGGCAATTTCTACATTAACGATAAGCCGACCGGGGCCGTGGTAGGCCAGCAGCCCTTTGGCGGCGCCCGCGCCAGCGGTACCAACGATAAGGCTGGATCTATATTAAACCTTTACCGTTGGCTGAGCGCGCGCACCATTAAGGAGACCTATAATCCGCCAACCGATTATCGTTATCCTTTTATGGCAGCCGAGTAATATCATTCTTCTTCGATTAATACAATTGTTTCTGCCGGGAACTTATACCAGTTTCCCGGCAGAATAGTTTTCTGATAAAAGAATTGCCGGCTATTTTTAAAAGGCGGCGCTTTGCCGTATTTTAGCCTAAAATCACGCTTACTTGAAAACGGTTTTAAACGAACAGCAACTGGCGATAACCATCAAGCGCCTGGCCCACCAGGTACTGGAGAATCATGTAGATCTCGATAACACGGTAATCATCGGCATTCAGCCCCGCGGGATTTTTGTATCGGACCAGGTGGTGGACGAGATCAGGAAAATGCTGCCGGCCGAAAAAATTCAATACGGAAAACTCGATATCACCTTTTACAGAGACGATATCCGAAAAGAAATTCACCTTGCCAATCATACCGATATTCCTTTTAGCATTGAAAACAGGAAGGTGGTATTGATAGATGATGTGTTGTATACCGGACGTACTATTCGTGCAGCGCTCGATGCTTTGCTCGATTTTGGACGGCCCTCCAAGGTAGAGTTATGTGTATTGATCGACCGGAGGTTTAGCCGTCAACTGCCAATACAACCCGATTATGTGGGCAAGGCCATCGATTCAATTATTTCGCAGAAAGTAAGAGTATTCTGGAAGTCGAAGGATAACAAACAGGAAGTTGTATTGCTGGAGAGTTGATACGGTTGGTGCGCCGGTCAACAGTTTATTTGTATCATCATCTCTTCTTCCTTTTCAGCCTCACCGCTGCATTTTGTGTTAAACTGCTCGATAAATAAACCTCATATCGGTTTACGCCATCGTGAACAATCATCAAAGCCGTATTGGGAGGAAATTTGCCAAGGTTCTCCGCCATCATACTTACTTCATTATACTCCCGCGTACTATCCAGGGATAAGTAGATGTTTAATGAACGGATAGACAATTCCTGTTTTACCAGTACGGGTTCCCTGTTCAGGAAAACGCTGATGATATCTCCATCGATGTCGCCATTGTCGTAGAAGCTGATGCGGATGGAATCGCTTTCGATTTCCAGGTCTTTGCTGTATATACTGTTGCGTTTTTCGAAACTCTCTTTCAATTTCTTTTCAGCGGCTTCGGAAATTTTTTCGGCAGCTTTTTCATTTACTGCATCGGCGGCAATGGTGATCGGTTTGTTATTGCTGGCATCGGTTACAATAAAATCTTCCTGCTGTGGTTTCCAGATTTTCTTGCCGGCAATTGTGCTTTTAAGAATGCTGTCCTGGTTTTTTTCTGAAACATCAACCGTCATCGTCACTCTCAGCTCGGGACAGGTATACTTGTATTTGTCGTCGCTGTAAAAATAACCGTTAAGCGTACTCTTTACCTGCGATACCATCAGTACTCCCAAAAAATTCATTGGGCATTCAATTCCGCTGGTCGATCCCCTGAAGTACAATACAGGCAGGTTTTTGATATGCACTTCGCGGCTTTGTTTATCGTAAGTACCTCGTACAAAAAAACTTTGATAGCTGTCTTTAAAATAATACCCAAATACACCCTCTACTTCATCACCCTTTTGCCGCAGTATAAATTCGGTCAGGTAATTATTGGCGCCGGAAACAGAGTTAACGTCAGCTCTTCCATACCAGGAGCCGGTAATGGTTTGCGCATGCAGTGTTTCCAAAGATAACAGAACCCAAAAGAGAATGCAGATTCGAAGCATATGTGAAGATACCAGAAAAAATCAAGCCAGAAACGGAGTAACGAATAATCAAATTGTGAATGGCGAGTGAATAAATGGCGGATGGCGAATTCATTAGCCCCCGACGCTACGATAAAATGCAAAGCAATGCTTAATTGCGAATATTAAATACAACGCATCCGCCATCCGCCATTCGCCATTCACGCATTCGCCATCGTTCTACTTCAAATACCTCTTCATCTCCCTCTCCGCATCTTTCTGCTTCAGCGTTTCTCGTTTGTCGTGATGCTTTTTTCCCTTACCCAAACCGATTTCTAATTTCACGAGGCTTTTTTCGTTGAAGTATAATTTAAGGGGCACGATGGAATATCCTTTTTCCTTTGCCTTGGCCTCCAGCTTACGCAGTTCCCTGCGAGTGAGCAATAATTTACGATCGTGTACGGCTAAATGATTGTTGGTAGTGCCAAAACGGTATTCTGCGATATGCAGGTTGCGGATCCAAAGCTCTCCTTTATGGAAAAAGCAAAAGCTGTCAACAAAGCTCACCTTGCCTTCGCGGATCGATTTCACTTCCGTTCCTGCCAATACAATGCCCGCATCGTATTTATCTTCGATGAAATAGTCGTGATAGGCAGAACGATTCTGGATAGACATGATGGGCTTATAAAGAGCGGCAAATTTACGGACATTAATACGAATGAGGGGAATAGGATGGAATAAAGAATTACCAAACCTACCATCAAAGCATACCGGTAGCCGACGCGAATGAAATGACTCGGAAAATATGTAATAAAAAATCCCGCCGCCGCGGGATCGATATTCAATACAGAATCGTTATTTGCTAAATAGTACCTTTTCGAAAGACAGGCCGCAAGTTCTATAATTATGAACAGAACTCGCGGTGATGGTATCAGTTCTTGAACAAACTCAATACGGTCCCCAGTTTTTCTTTCAATTCTTTCCTGGGAACAATAAAATCGAGGAAGCCATGCTCCAGCAGAAATTCGCTGCGCTGAAATCCTTCCGGTAGATCTTTTTTGATGGTTTCCCGGATTACCCGCGGGCCGGCAAAGCCAATCAGGGCGCCGGGTTCTGCAATATTGAGGTCGCCCAGCATACCGAAGGAGGCGGAGATGCCGCCAAAAGATGGATCGGTGAGCAGGGAGATATAAGGTATTTTAGCATCGGTTAGCTGCGATAGCTTTCCCGAAACTTTCGCTAATTGCATTAACGAAAACGCACTTTCCATCATACGGGCTCCGCCCGATTTACAAATTATCAATAAGGGCGTTTGGTGTTCGAGGCAATAGTCAACGGCGCGTGCGATTCTCTCGCCCATTACACTGCCCAACGAACCTCCAATGAATTCAAAATCCATACAGCCTACAACAAGAGGAAGTTCTTTAATCGTGCCGGTGGCCACCCGAATGGAATCGGTGATGTCGGTCTTGGCCCAGGTTTCTTCCAATCTTTTTTGATACGATTTCAAATCGGTAAATCCCAGGAAGTCTTTTGCACGGATATTTTCAAACAACACCTCATATTGGGCATCGTCAAAAATTATATCAAAATATTCGGCGCTGCCAATACGATGGTGATGCTGGCACTTGGGGCAAACAAATAAATTTTCCCTCAGCTCGTTGACGGTGCAAATAAAGCCGCACTCGGGGCATTTGCTCCAAAGCCCCTCAGGGGTTTCTTTTTTTTCGGCCGTACTGGTTAAAATACCTTTCTTAATTCTTTTGAACCAACTTGTTCTGGTGTCCTCGCTGCGACTGTCGTCACCTCCCAGGTTGGCGTCAAAATCCTCTTCGTGTCTCATGCGGATGGATTTGGGCGGCTAAGATAGGGAATTTGAAATAAGTAGAAGTTGGGTCAAGGGGTGTAAGCTACAATCTATCAGAGAGCTCGCATTCATCGAAGGCGATTCGCTTAGTTCAGCAAATTTAGCGGACCCCTCCCCAACAAAGTTGGGGATTTTTCCCAAAGCCATTTAAGTATCAAAAAGCGCATTCTGACAAAAAAGTACAATTCACCCGCAAATTGAGCGAAATGGCTCTGGTGGTAAAACGGCAAAAGAGATATTACCAATATTCACGCGCAACCTGCAGGATAAAGCCGTGCGGCTTTCAACATAAGGCTTTTGCCTTCTTCTAAACCAGCTAGATAAAATTTCCCGGTATCTGTGAATTTTGGCCTTGCTGCTTTATTTTTGCCGAAATTGATAAGCCTCATTTTCAACAGTTCGCTGTATTGTTTGTTATTGAATATAAATAGAGACAGTCAGGAACTCCTTTAAAGCCAAACTGTATTTGCATGAAATGGTCAGAATTCTTCACTTCATCGGTAGGCAAGAAAATTGTGATGAGCATAACGGGTCTTTTCTTAATTAGTTTTCTAGTGGTTCACATGGGGATCAATGCCTGTATTTTCAAGGATCTTTCCTTTATCGATCCCAGCGACGATGGCGATATGTTTAATCGCGCAGCCGATTTCATGGGAAGAACGGTTGTTATACGTTTAATGGAAGTAGTGTTATTTGTCGGTTTCTTTATACATATCATTCAAGGTATAGTACTTGAAATACAGAACAGGAGCAAGAGGAAACTCGGCTATGCGGTTTCTATGGGCAATAAAGGGAGCAAATGGTATAGCCGTGCTATGGGATTACTCGGCACTATCCTGCTGATTTTCTTAATCCTTCACTGGTGGCATTTTTGGATTCCGTCGAGGATTACTCATGCGGGCCTGGAAGAAAAGATAATACTCAGCAACGGGAAAGAATCTCACGATTTGTTTATGCTCATGCAGGTAACCTTCACCGAATGGTGGGTAGTGATTGTGTATGTATTGGCCTGTGGTTCTCTTGCATACCATCTCCTGCATGGCTTTCAAAGCGCTTTCAGAACACTGGGTTTAAGCAATACACGTTATATCAAATTAGTCAATGCACTCGGCTTTGCATATTCAATTCTCATTCCTTTGATATTTGCATTGATGCCAATTGCCATGAAAATGGAATGGGTACACAGGGGATAGGAGTGAATGCAAACAGCATTAGGCAGAGACAGTATTTGACTTTATTAAATTAATTATCGAAACTGAATTTATAGAAAACAGGCGAACGCTTGCAACGGATTAAATAGACGCATGTTCGCTGATTTGCTCAACTGCAAATAATTCTTATGCTGAATTCAAAAATTCCTGCGGGGCCTCTCGATCAGAAATGGAACTACTACAAGGGACATTGCAAGCTGGTCAATCCTGCCAACAAACGTAAACTGGAAGTGATTGTTATTGGTACCGGTCTTGCCGGTGCATCGGCAGCCTCTTCATTGGGAGAACTTGGATATAAAGTGAAAGCTTTTTGTTTCCAGGATTCGCCACGCAGGGCGCACAGCATTGCCGCGCAGGGAGGAATCAATGCGGCAAAGAATTATCAAAACGACGGCGACAGCGTATTCCGCCTCTTTTACGATACCATCAAAGGAGGCGATTACCGTGCGCGCGAAGCCAATGTTCATCGTTTGGCCGAAGTGAGCGCGAATATCATTGACCAATGCGTAGCCCAGGGAGTTCCCTTTGCACGCGAATATGGGGGATTACTCAGCAACCGTTCTTTTGGAGGAACACAGGTGCAGCGAACTTTTTATGCAGCCGGTCAAACCGGTCAACAATTGCTGATAGGCGCTTACCAGGCCCTCGAGCGCCAGGTGGCCCTGGGGAATGTTAAGATGTATACCCGTCATGAGATGCTCGATATAGTGATGATCGATGGAAAGTGTCGCGGTGTAATTTGCCGCAACCTTGTGACCGGTGAGTTGGAGCGTCATTTCGGTCATGCTGTATTGTTATGCAGCGGGGGATACGGGAATGTATTTTACCTTTCTACTAATGCCATGGGCAGTAACGTTACGGCGGCATGGAAAGCGCATAGAAAGGGCGCATTCTTCGGCAATCCCTGTTTCACACAAATTCACCCCACTTGTATCCCTGTAAGCGGGGATCACCAGAGTAAGCTAACGCTGATGTCGGAGTCGTTACGCAACGACGGACGCATCTGGGTTCCCAGGCAAAAAGGCGACAATCGCAAGCCCAACGACATTCCTGAAAGCGAAAGAGATTACTATCTCGAAAGAAGATATCCTGCCTTTGGTAATCTCGTTCCTCGCGACGTGGCCTCAAGGGCAGCGAAGGAAAGATGTGATGCGGGATATGGAGTAGGTTCCTCTAAGCAGGCCGTGTACCTCGATTATGCAGATGCCATACAGCGTTACGGAAAAATTGAAGCCGGTAAACAAGGCTTGTCAAATACAGACGCAGATACCATCACCCGGTTGGGTAAAGAAGTAGTGAAAGAAAAATACGGCAATCTTTTCGATATGTACGAAAAGATTACCGGGGAGAACCCATACGAGGTACCCATGCGTATTTATCCGGCGGTGCATTATACCATGGGAGGTTTGTGGGTCGACTATGAGCTGATGACGACTGTTCCCGGCTTGTATGCATTGGGAGAAGCAAATTTCAGCGATCATGGCGCTAACCGATTGGGCGCATCAGCATTGATGCAAGGACTGGCAGATGGTTATTTTGTAATCCCCTACACAATAGGTAACTACCTGGCCGACGAAATTCGAACAGCTTCCATCAGCACCGATCATCCGGCTTTTGTGGAAGCAGAAAAAGCTGTAGCCGATCGCATCAACCAGCTGATGAATATTAAGGGAACGCAAACGGTAGAAAGCTTTCACAAGCGCCTGGGTAAAATTATGTGGGACAAATGCGGCATGGCCCGGAATGCAGAAGGACTGAAACAGGCGATTGCAGAAATTCAGCAACTGAAAAAAGAATTCTGGAGCGATGTGCGAATACCTGGAGCCGTTAATGAAACCAACCCCGAGCTGGATAAAGCAAATCGTGTGGCCGATTTTATTGAACTGGGTGAATTAATGTGCGTAGATGCGCTGCAACGCAATGAAAGCTGCGGTGGGCATTTCCGCGAAGAGATGCAAACCGAGGAAGGCGAGGCAAAACGCGACGATACCAATTACTCGTATGTGGCTGCATGGGAGTACAAAGGCGATCACAACTGGCAGTTGCATAAAGAGGAACTGAACTTTGAGGTGGCCAAGCCCAGCCAGAGAAGTTATAAATGATGATTAATCAAATAAAAGAAAAATTAATCAGGGAACAACAGCACTGCATTGCTTCCTGATTGGTCAACACCACAAATTCTTGCTTTTATATGGAACATTACACCATGAATCTTACGCTTAAAGTTTGGAGGCAGAAGAATAGTTCGGATACAGGCCGGTTTGAAACATACCAGGTTCGGGATATTTCGTCGGAGATGTCGTTTTTGGAAATGATCGATGTACTGAACGAGCAGCTCATTCGGGAGGGTAAGGATCCGATCGCCTTCGATCACGATTGTCGCGAAGGAATTTGTGGCATGTGCTCTATGTATATCAATGGACGCCCGCACGGCCCCTGGCACGCCAATACCACCTGCCAGTTGCATATGCGTGCATATAAAGATGGAGATACAATTACTATTGAACCGTGGAGAGCCAATGCTTTCCCGGTAATAAAGGATTTGATTGTAGACAGAACTGCTTTCGATCGAATCATCCAGGCCGGGGGATATATCTCGGTAAACACAGGTAATGCAGTAGATGCAAATGCGATTCCGGTAGAAAAGGATAAGGCTGATGCGGCATTTGCTGCGGCTGCCTGTATTGGTTGCGGAGCCTGTGTGGCTGCCTGTAAAAATTCATCGGCAATGCTATTCTTGTCTGCCAAAGTATCGCATCTCGCTTTACTGCCCCAGGGCTCACCCGAAAGGAAGTCGAGAGCTCTCAACATGGTCGCTCAAATGGATAAAGAAGGATTCGGTGCCTGCACAAATACAGGTGCCTGCGAAGCAGTTTGCCCCAAAGAAATATCTATTACCAATATTGCCCGTCTTAACCAGGAATATCTAATGGCCGGCTTAACGGTAGATAAGTAACGGAGACTCGAATGAAATTACTTTCGTTTACGCGAAGTGGTTATTGGCTTTATGCACTTTATCCCACCGTGGAGTTCACCGAAAATCTTTTTTTTGCTGATACTGTCGATAGGTTATTAGAATAATAAACGGAAGCCGAAAACCGGCAATTCTCCCTGCATAAAGTCCAGGTCGGCCGACCTTTTAAAGCCCATTTTCTCGTACATTTTCCAGGCGGTTTGCATTGCCTTGGTAGTATGAATCACCACCTGTTGCTGTTTTTGCAATCTCGCTTTTTCAATACAAGCCTGGGTTAAGATTTTCCCGATCCCTAACCCGCGAGCATCCGTTGCTACGGCTAAGAGTCTGAATCCCGCAGCATTCTTTTCGTTAACCGCCGTACCACCCGAACCGTAGTATTGCATATCACCGAAATAAACCACGGCGCCTTTGATGGAGTCGTCGGGCGAAACAGCTACCAGTAATTCTGTTTGCGGCCTGGCCGGAAATTCTCCCACATTCTCCAGCATGCGGTAGTAATTGGGTTGTTCAACCGGTTTGGGAAATCCATCGAGAGAAGAATACACATCCACCATCAGGCGGCCAATTGCATTAAATTCTTCAGCTCTCGCATTTCTTACTGTAATAGCATTTGCATTCATGGTAATTTGAGTTTTAAATTCAACAAATCACCACAAAAATAAAAAATAGTTGATTTTGTCAACTATTTTTCCGAGCTTTATTTTATGATAGAGAAATATGTTGCCGAAGTGAGGGCCTTTAGCAGGTTCTATACCGTTTTTATGGGTGTATTGAACAAAGGCTTTCTAAACAGTCAGTATTCATTGCCCGAAACGAGGGTATTGCATGCCATTTATACAAAACCGGGAATAGCTCCTTCGGAAATCATTGAGATGCTGAGAATCGATAAGGGTTATCTTAGTCGTATGATACTTGCTCTTGAGAAGAAGAAACTACTCGTAAAGGAAAAGTCTGTTGAAGATGGACGCTCGGTGCATTTACATTTAACTCCGATGGGCAGGAGGGAGTATGAGAAACTGGAGAATGCATCTAACCGGGAAGTTGGTAAAATGTTGCAGCACTTAAGTGAATCAGAATGCCGGGAACTGACGAAATGTATGGCGCAGATAAAACATTTATTGGAGAAGTGAGTTTTTTGTTGATACGCTAGATGAACTATACGGGCTGAAATTCAGCCATTGTTTAAATCCTGTTTTTCCTTTTATAGGTTTGGGTATCTTTTGGATTGAATTCTTTTGGCCGGATGCTTTCTTCGGTTCCAGCCTCGCAATCGAACCTGATGGTAGACTTATCCAGGAATTCAACAATTCCGAACAACGTTTTTCCTTTTAATGGACCGCTGGTGAAATTGCTTAAGTCAAGCTGAAAAGGTTTTGAGCTGAAATTGCTTTGGTAAGTGATATGGAATGTGTCTCGTTGGTTTTCGCTGTAGAAAATCCAAAGAGCTTTTCCGCCTTTTTTGAAAACAAATATTTGTCCGTTGCCATTATCCCAGGCGCCTTTAAGCTTATTGGCTTGTGAAAAGCTGCTGGTAAAAAAGAAAAAGGTAATAATGGTAAGTATTGCTTTCATGCAAGAGTATTAAATAGATACTAGTGGTGTAATGATTTTTTTCTTGAAGTTCAGGCGGCCAATGTTATACCGATGCCGTGTTAACTTCTGTTATTGCTTTTGTGCAAGTCGCCCTGAGTTCTTTCCATTTCTATCGCTCCTTCAATAAAACTCCTGGCCTTGCTCTCTTTCAAGATCGCATATTTTTTTCGGTCCTGCATGGCCTCTTCTGCAATATTTTTTTTGAGAAGTTCATATTCCTTTCTTGCCTCTTTGTTTGCTATAAGGTAGTTCCTGAATAAAATATGCCTTTTTAATTCTTCCGAGGAATCAGGGCAGGCATATAAATGATGCTGGATAAAATCCAATACCCGGTCATTTCTGCTATCTCCATTTCGTTTAAATACTTCGCGGTCGGGGATACCCTGGTTGCCATTGTGGTAATAGCCGATTTGTTCTAATCTTTTCTTGAGTTCATCGAAAACTACGGTTTTGCTGAAGACGATGTCGATGTCAATTATAGGTTTCGCGGCCAGCCCCGGAACAGCCGTACTGCCGATATGTTCAATCGAGTATTCCAACCCCGCCAAAGCCGAGTCGATAATCTCTTTTATCTTAGAGAAATCCCCGGCCCATTTTTCCTGGTATTCTGTAATTAGCATTCGATGATCCTAAATGACTTGAATTCTTCAATACCTTCCCGCATTTGCTACTCTCTTGCATGAACCGATTCCCCGAATATGTGTTGTTGTTATGCGCAGCAACTATGCGACTGCCTGGCTGAGCATAGAAAATTTGGATTGACAGCAAATGGCGTATTTCTTCCCGTCAAAAAAATGGCAATTCTAATATCTCCCTTGCCCGCTTTCGATTTTCAAGCCTCAGATGAAATTAGAACAAAATCCCTGACCACTTAACAAATTAGAGAGTACGATCTTGTAGCTTAAGGGCTTGGTTATTGGGATATTCCTTTTAAGATTGCTCTCTCAACAGGACATAAATCTCTACCAGGCTTTAAAGGATCGAAATCTCTCTTGGTCAATAGTGGAGGCTGGGCCATAAACTTTGGATTTTTTCCCTGATGATCTTGTGCACGATGCGCCAGGAATGGGTGGCACAGGTATACGGTGCCCGCCTCACCGGTTGCCAGGGCTATGTTTTCTGTTGTTGAAACGGTTAACTTCTGGGCTAGTTCTGTGAATGAAAGACCGCTTTCGGCTTCTGGTGCAAGAATTCTGGCTACCTCCAAATGCGAACCTTTTTTGATGACTGTGGGTGCATCGGCTTCTTCTACATCCGAAAAAAGGAAAAGCATCAGCAATGCTCTTCCCCTGGAATGAATATTAATGCGCCATTCCAAATAGTTATCAGGACTGCTGCCGGGGAAACTGGCGTCAACATGCCAGCCAGTATCGTTTGCCGGCTCTTTGCTCGGAAACCTTATGGGAAAAGAGCCGACACTGATCCTGGGTAACCAGTTATCGCCGGCCAAATCGTTAAACGCATCGTGCAACACCCTCGTGTTTGCTGCCTGTTGAAAGGGCGGGAGTGAAATTTCCCCTATTCGAATAACGGGTTTGGTCCATGTTGCGGAATCATCAGGGTCTGCACCTGTTGCTTTCCAAAGGATATCTCTGCATTGCTTCGCGAGCTCCCTGGAGAATGCGTTTTCGATTTTGATAAAACCCAGATCGATGAACTGCTCTGATTGAAATTGGGTTAGTCTTGCCATTATCAAACCAATTGAGTTTTCGGGTATTCATCTAATGAACGGAATATAACAAAGGCTTTCGGGTATTTTTTCTGTACAACGATTTTCGGGAGACGCAAAATTAGAAAAATCCCAATCAAAAATATTTGATGTGAAAAAACAGTTTAGTGAGAGTGTGAGGGTATCTTTTTCGTTCCGGACACAATTTATACCGGGAACGGTAATAGAGACAGCTATTGTTATTTAGGGAGGCGTAAAGCGGGCTTTAGCTATTTAATGAGGTAGTCGGTAAAAAAATCAGGCAGTGGCATTCTCCTTTCTTCGGAAAAATAGAGCAAGCATAAGCATAGCGAGGGGCGCAGTAATAGCCCAGGGAAGTCCGAGCATAAGCAGATTTTCCGAATACCTGGGATAAAAATAAACAATCGAAATAATGGGAGTCATTAACCCATTTGCAAATAAAGCCCAGCGAACTTTTTTTTGAGATCCCTTTTTTTCAAATGCGGGAATGGCCATCAGCATTGCAAGGCCCATAAAAATATATCCCAACGCATCAAAATTCCAGAATAGGGAGTGAGGAGTTTGGTCGAGGATCCTGATTTCGTTGCCCATACCTCTTAGTTTCATTGGGATAACCGTAACCAATTGCACCACGTAATTAGCACTTACAAAAACGGCATACATGCTGGTAAAGAGCAAAGCCCCGTGCGTCCAGAATCTTTTGGACCCGGGCGTAACGTAATGCAGGGATAATATTTCAATAACAAAGGGAATAACAATACAAAGCGAAAGCCCGTATATCAGTATTTCGTCGGTAGGGAAAGGAATCATGCGAAGAACCTGTAATAATTGCACGATCACATAGGAGATGGTGGCAAGAAAAGCCAGCAGACCTGACCAAAAGCCAATACTCCTTATGTTTTTCATGCGGCCAAGTTAGCCATTGCTGCCAATAACAATAAGGATTGCAGTTAAGAAGTGAACTGATAAAAATCACCACGAGTCATATTAGATGAGGTTTCTTGGTGGAATATTTCCTGGAATGTGCTGTCTTTTACGCAGACTGGTAATCGTATTCTGCCAACCGATAGCTGAGGTGGAGTAGCGGGTGATGACTCAAGCTTCTTCCAATGCTGGCAGGGCTGCTGCAAGGCCTGTGTGGTCAATACAGCATCCTATGACGGTAATTTAAGGATATAGTACGTCAAAGTCCATTATTTGTAGATCGTTGTCGAATACCTGTGATTTTTTTAGCTTAAGCTTGATATTGGTTTTCGACTCCCCGAATAATTTTGTGCCGGCTCCTTGTATGAAAGGATTTAACTTAATAATCAGCTCGTCTATTTTTTGATTGTCTAGCAGCCAGCCGGCAAACTCCCCTCCACCGCACAAGTAAATGTCGGTGCCTTGTTGCTGTCGTATTTTTTCTAACTCCGATAATTCTCTCTTTATAATATGAACATTGTCATGAGCATTTTGAAACGCCAGTGTATTGGAGAATATATAATGTTGCATGTGCGGATAAGCCGGCTGCCCAGGCTTAAGCCCGAATTTATAACCAAATTCATAGGTTTTTCTTCCCATGATCACGGTGTCGAAATTTGCGAGGTCAGCAAGATATTTATCTATACCACTACCCGAACTTACAAAATTGCTTATATCGGCATCAGGCCCGGCGATATAGCCGTCAAGTGAACTGGCAACATAATAAATAATTCTTCTCATATTGATTTTTGCTGTGACAGGATTCTCTGCCTGCCCGATGGCGCTCCAGCACTTTACCTGGGCAGGAGATTGTATATTCATCGCCCCGGCAACGGCAGCTCAATAGTATATCTTTCGTTGAAGTTAGGAACAAAAACACAATAGATCAGCGCCGGAGCATGCCTTAGGAGCTATTGATATTTGAAGATATGCTGGCGTCCGATGAGTTATTGTCAGCCCTTAACTGAAGTTGGATATTGATCTGCTGCAGAATTCCTTACGTCAAAACACAATTGTGTAAGACCGATCCCGTACACATCGTTATCTATCTTAGATATTTTCCAATGGTCAAAGCCAAGCCATAGCAGCCAAACCAGGTGCTAACTGTACTAGTTGGATTTTCTAAAAAGACCTGGTTCTGCTTCCACTCTTTGTATATTGGAAGTACCAGGTTGGTCGCCAGGGATAATTTTTTGAAGTCTTTGTGAACCCCAATTTTATAGTCATACAGATAGCCAAAGCCTTTGCGGTTTGATGTCGTGTGGCCTTTCCCGGCATCATAATGTTGAGAGAAAGTTGTAAGGTAGGTAAAGGCAAGTTCGTCGTGAATGAAAGATTTTCGCGCAAATAAAAGGCCTTGCCCAAAGCGAGCCCCAGGGCAGGGTTGTTATAATGGTATTTGCTTGTCGGGTATCCGAGGGGTGTGCTGTCAGCTTGGTAGTGTATCGGCCTGTACCTCGTTGGGTCGTTTGATTGTGGGGGTAATCGGTAGTTGGTAATTTTATCAATGGTAGACCTATAGTAGCCTATAAAGGGTTTTATAAGCCAGCCTTCATTCAGATCTGTTTATAGCCAAAGTCAAATCCCAAACTTGTGCCATGGAGTTGCAAAGTGTTTTGATAAGAGACAGTTCCAAATCGGGTGGTATAGTTTGCCTGCTTTTCCTGTGGAACCTGGATTGCCAGTTCTGGGCTTTGCTTGTTCAAAGTCTGGCTATAAGTGGAACAGTTAAAAAGAGCAGGCAGATCAGCAATGATGGTTTCATATAAGCCTTGACAGCGGTGAGTGTTGCATCGTTACTTACGTTTGTTTATTGACGGTATAACAGTATTTTTTTCATCGGCCTGTTGCCAATTGACATTTAGTATTTGCTCTTTATAATTCGTATTTGCAATCCAATGTCCATTTAATAGCACTTCCCGAAGTCGGCTCTCCATTGTTGCATTTCTTGTCGTTGTTTTCGTCGAAATAGATTTTTTTTGTTTGAGGTTTCGTCGCTTGCTGCAAAGCCGATGTTGCGGGTAGATTTGGCCGGCGATGAATTTATTTGTCAATAACTCAGATTGGTGAATGTACCGTTTGCAATTGCCTTTGTACCCGTGGTACTATTGTTTTCTGCAACCGCATTAACGGTAAAAGTGCCGCTGCAGCGGCGAGTCCCTGTATTGAGGGAGGAGATAATGACAGTGCTGTTTCCACCTTTTACAGTACTCCAGGTATAAATGTTTGGGCCGACGTATTGAACAATTCTGACAGTGGAAATCGATGAGCTGTCTATTTGAAAAGTGCCTGCGCTGCTCACATTATTCAGTGTTACGGTGACTGCTATATGATCCACATTACTGGGAGCTGTCTGGCTTCTCAGGATGAAGTTGGGAGAATTGTACTCTGCTGTGGCATACGGAGGGTTGATATTGTAGTTTGTGCCATCAAGTGTGAACGTTACGTTACCTGAAACAGGCGTTCCTGATAGTTTTATCACTCCCAGGTCAAGAGTCGTGCCGGCTTTCACAGTTTTTCGAAAAGAGGCAGGTTGTTCGAAGCCATTTTCGGGATTAATATTAATTACGTACTGCCCGGAGGTGACATTACTGGCTTTAAAACTACCCGACGAATCTATGAGCATGAGTATGGCAGGGGCCGAGAATGTCGGGGTTGCGAGAACGCTTTTAGCGCCATTTGCCGGGCTTACCACGCCGGTAATCGCTCCTTTGGCTAATGGAGAGACGCCGCTGTCTCTATCCTTACCACAGCCTGAGGTACACAGCATGACTATAAACAAATGGACAATATTGACTTTTTTAAGCTTAAGCATAGCTGTTAGGGAATATGATTAAAAATACGAAGGGAATTCGTAAGTTGGTACTGTCACGGAGGTTTCCTGCAACATAGACAGCTTTGTGCAGGCGTGTATTGGTATTTCGTCAGCCTGGCGGTCAAGCCGCATGAGTTAATCATGTTTGAAGATATGCAAAAAATCGATGCATTATTGTCGCCCCGCAGCTGAGGGGAAATAAGAGTTAGTAGCTGAAGCTCCTTTCCGTCAGCTCCGATTGCGCAAAGCCAGTGTTGCCAGTAGTGATTTAGCTTGGCAAGATAAAATCCCATAGCCCTTTTAACAACGTTTGCTTTGTTTTTTTGCCTCCTTATCAATATTATGCCATTCATGACTGCAGCCGTTTTTGCAGAAAGTCTCTCTACGTCTTTTGTCGGCGTGCTTAAGGAGTATCACAAGTGTTACAAAAGATTCTTCAATTTCATTGTCTGGTAACTCGCAGACTTTTGCAACGGCTTCTTTTTTATATGGATGAGTTTTGAATAACACTATAGGTGTCGTAGTCTGTTTTAAGGGCACTTTGTTCAGGCTGTCGTCAATTAGATGTTGGTCTGGATGTGACTGTTCTAAAAATAGCCCCACCCATAAAAGAATACTTCGTTGTTCGGATATTTTTTTTAGCAAACCAGGCTAAACCGTCTTTAAGGCTTCGCTTTTCTTGAGCTATTCTATTAATAAGTATTTCACCAGAAGAAAGCATTGTTTGTAAAAATTTAGTACTATGTCAGTTTGCATTACACCAACGTCGACGGCCCTGCCCGGGCGGGTTAGAGAGTTCCGTTGGCCCCGTAGTCAAACCGTATGGGTTCATGATGGTTGACGATATACAAAAGCCCAATTCGTCATTGTCGGCCTGTTATTTAAGCTGAGTAACGATCAGTTGTAGAACTCCCGTTAATCAGTCCCCGATTGGGCAGAATCGATGTTAGACGCTGGGCTTTTGCTCCGCAACAGTATTCGTTATCGAGGACGATGTCTGTCTTCTGCGAAATATGGAAAGCACAGTTTGCGGGTAGAAATGCAGTAAGCAGAAGGCTATCAAAAACCAACCCGTAATAGACAAAGGGGTATTTGGAACTTCTTTGTCAATAGTCTCGCCGTTTAATATTACCTGTTTGGTTTCGGTCAAGTTTGAATGAAATGATAACAAGAGCATGAATAGCCCGACACTCGCACCCAGAACCGGAAGCAGGGGTTTAGTCAGCCACCATTGCCTGGCTTTTGTTATTAGTCTTAGAGGGAGTCCGGCGATCAAGCATATTAAAACTGTCAGGCCTGTTAGCCCGAAACCTAAAAGTGGTTGGAAAACGATAAAGCCAAGTCCGCTGATCAAGTCAACCTCATCTACATCAAGTAACGCATAAACGATGTAGATGACAAAAAGAGTGGCGAATGTTAAAAAGAGTTGAAAGATTAATGTAAGTACGAAAGCTGTTTTTCTCATGCAGATCGATTTTTGTCGGCTTAAAGTTGTAGAAAGGTTTAATCGCCCCATGCCTAACGTACCGGGCTTTGTGCGGGCGGGGAATTGTGGTTCCGCCCGCCTGTCGGTCAAGCCATTTGGGTTAATGATGTTTGAAGATATACAAAAGTACGATGCGTTATTGCCGGCCCGCAATTGAAGCTGAATAGCGATCAGGCGCTGAAGTTTATTCCGTCAATCCTCGATAGCGCAAAACCGCTGTTGGCTTTAGTTTTTTGAGTTTTTGTGCCGATACCAATTGATGCTTGAATGATATTGTCCCTGGTTGTGTCCATCGGGGATCCGCCTGAGACTCCGGGCAGTATTTTATACTTCAACTGGTAGTTGTATGAAACCTGCAAGCTGCCTTCAACAGCGATTGTCCTCTGTGGATTGGTATTGATAAAATAGGTAAGTGGTATCGGAACATTTGTCACAGGCGGATAGAGTATTACTAAAACGTGGTAGTAAGATGAGGATTGATATCTCACCAGGGGCCCCAACTTAACTTGCAAATTATGGTTACCCGGTTTTATAAGATCATATTCAAGGTGACTGAGAAGTTGTATTCCGGCATTGTATATCGAATTGATCCGTCCTAACTATTCCCTGTGGAGTCACTAAAGAAGAGCGACCTGTTGCCGTCGTCAATTGTTCCAGCGAGAGCAACCGAAATACTTACTCGTTCTTTTATATACTTAGTGTATTCAGTAGAAAATATTACGCCTTTCAGATCTCCTGCGGAGAGAGTTGTTACACCGATGGATGCCAAAATATGACTCCCCGATTTTTTGAACTGAGCTCTACATGGAAATGTCTTTATCGCAAGCATTGTTAGAAGAACAATATAATACTTCATTAAGATAAGGTTATTTCAAATTTCAAGGAATAGGAAACAACTAAAGCTAGCGTACGTGGCTGTACTGGCAGGGTATTAGTGTCAATTCTGCCGCAGATTTCGCAAAAGCGATGCCTGCCGTTATTTTTCGAGATACTTAATTTGTTCGTTCAAGAATGTAAGCAACTCTGATTTTTTCAATCGTATTTCTTTCATGTTTGTAAAAACGACTTCAAGAGTTACGTCTTTAAATTTGGCTATGTAGTGTTTGTAATTGTCAAATGAACTGTTGGAGTGTCTATGATGTTGCTGATTACTGTTTATAAGCTCTTCGACCCAGGGCGAATTGATGCCTTGAAAAAGCCCGTAAAAGCCAAGTCCATATTCTGAACGCGGATGTCTTACTTCATCATTGTGGTAACCATATTTATAAATCAAAGAGTCGAATTCCAATGCGTCAATTATATTTTCAGTTTGCTCAAGCAGCAGGAATAATTTATGTTGACTTGAAACGACGAAGTTTTCATGCATAAAAGAATAATCTTTACTAAGATTTACCTCTGTTACGCTGGTTGCAGTATTTCCTTTTTTGAATAGCATAATGTTCCAATATAGTAGCAGACAACCGGGTTGGGCTTGAAGAAGTGAGGGCATTTAGAATAGGTCAGCTTGGATTTCGTGCAGATATCCTGTAAAACTACTAATATTGAATTTAGCACTTCTGCCCCAAATTTTGCCAAACCCCTGTTGGTGGGTGATGTTCTATCTGTCTTTATTATTTGGTAAAGTCATTTTTGTTAATCCGCTGGTAAGTTTTTAGAAATTAAACCCAAAATGAAATCCCGGTTCGCCGAAGACAAATTTCGGCCATTTATCGTCTAGCTGTTTAAATCCATCAGGCATTTTTGTGTGGTAGGCGCGGTGGGTAATCGCAATTGATGGTTGAATAAAAAATCTGTCCTTGAAAAGTTTGATGTGATAGCCAGCACGGTATGTGTTGAAAATCTGAAATCCATTCTCAATTTTTTTGCCTTTGTCGTTCACAAAAGTTTGCAAAGTGGGCATTACATTTAGTTCGGCATATAAACTCTTCCACAAAAATCGTTGATAAGCCACTGATAAGCCATACTCACGAATATACCCCGGAAATTCTTCTTCCGGCTTTCCGTATGATTTGTTTAAGAACGGATGAATACCATTTGGCCAGGCATATTTCCAGGTTTTTACTTCCACTGTAATTACATCTTTTCCTGTGATCCGATAGCCCAAATTGAGTTGAGCGAAACCGGGAGGATTTGTAGAAGCCAAATTACCCAATAAAAACATAGTGCTACCAACGAACCACCGTTTGTAACTGCTATCTGTTTTAGCGTACTGTGCTTTAACTTGAAACGTACTTGTAATGATTAGGGGCAAAGCGAACAATAAAATTTTCTTTTGCATTTCTTTAATTATGTTAATAGACACTGCAAAAGTAGATTGGCGGGATACAATAACTAGTTCACTTAAGTTAAGAAATATGTTTTAGCTCCTTTTTTCAAGAATTCTTGCTCTTAGCCTGCTTAATGATTGAGGTTTGATGCCTAAATAGCTTGCTAATTGGTGTTGTGGAACACGCTGAATGAGGTCTGGTCTTTTTTGTAATAAATTAAGGTATCGTTGTTCAGGGGAAGAAATTTTAAACTCGTCAAAGTCTATTTGTTGTTTGGCTAAAATTTCTTCGGATAATGTTCTGCATAAGTTTTCAAACTTTGGAAATTTACTGTTTATTTCTACTTCCATATCATAGTTTGAAACTGTAAGAATAGTATCTTCTGTGCAACCTATATAATATTCGGATGGAGTTTTGCTGATTACACAAGGAGGTGTCAGAGCTTCCATTTCTGTGTAGAAAGCAGTAGTTTTTTCTTCACTATCTATGACATAATATGTCCGAATACAGCCTTTTAGAACAAAGTAGCTATCTTTCGATTTTTGTCCTTCTTTGAGTAAAATCGTCCCTTTTTTTACCGAGCGAAATATATCCAAAGAACCGATTGCGTTCTTCTCTTCTTCTGTCAAAGAAATATATTTTGATATAAAGTCAAATAGTATGTCTTGCATTGTTTTTATATGTTATTCTTTTTCTGATACACTTGCGCCAAGGTACGAAGCTTCGCGTAGACGGGGGTATTGATGTTCCGTCAGCCCGGCGGTCAAGCCGCATGAGTTTTTGATGCTTGAAGATATGCAAAAGCTCGATGCTTTAATATCAGCCCCACAGCTGAGGCTGAATAGACATTATTTGCTGAAGTTCCATCCGTCGGCGCCCCATTGCGCAAAATCAGTGTTAGCCGCGCCTACGGTTTGATTTATGGACTTCCAAATTTTTTTGCTTAGAATGAAAAATCTGTTCTTATTGTCATCAATTGTAAGTGTCAAAGAGGGTGGAAGATGAATCAATGATATCATTTCTGACAGGTCAGGATGTGTATCGTCGTCAAGGAGGCATTCGGGGTGCTCGACCTTCAACCATAAGTTTAGATAAGTAATAGAAATGATTCCGTCAGGTTATGTTTTAAGTTTCAATAAGCATTTCTTTGAGCCGAGAATTGTGATCATAACGATTACTGCGATAAAGAATGCGGTCAACCAAAACAAGCTGTTCTCGAAAACGGACTTAAATCCGAGTCCAGGTATTCATGTGTAGATAGGAGGAAGCAAGATGATCATCGTGACTACCTTGACTTTGGCGTTGTCATTTTTGTAAAGTATTATTAAAATACCGGTACTTGTTCCAAGAATCAGGCTCCGTAGCCAGGCAAAAGTATCACTAGCAGCTAATTCATGGGTATTTAGGCAAATTAGGGTCTTATCAATCGTGACTAACGGTAAACAGCATGTTGGCCGCTGTTATCTGAAATTAGATTTTGAAAAGCGTAAAGCATGCTTTACATTTGTCATTCAAATATATGTTATGAAATTTCTTCTCCCACACCGTTACAAGAAAATAGGAGCTGTTATTGCTCCACTGGGTTTTTGTCTCTGGATAGCCATGCAGCTTGGTTATATAAAGAGTTTCCTTATTTATTTTTTTGGTCGGCTTGATGGAAGTTATGAATGGTCGGCTTATCATATTGTTAATATAGCAGCGGCTGTCCTTGGCTTCCTCTCTTTTCTTGTTGGACTATACTTTGTATCGTTCTCTAAGGAAAGGGTAGAAGATGAAATGGTTCAAAAAACAAGATTAGACAGTTTTCAATTTGCCGCTTTCCTCCAAATTATTGTCACCATTGCAGGTTTTCTGTTCATAATGTTTGCGGGTGACCCTGGTGAAAGTGGAATGATGCTTTTCTTTATCTTCTTAATCTTTCTGTTTTGGCTGTCATTTATTGGGCGTTTTAACTACATTCTGCATATGAAATATAAACAATGAAGAATACTGTCAAGGAAGAACGGATAAAAAATCAGCTAACTCAAATTCAATTAGCAGAATTAATTGGTGTTTCTCGTCAAACCATTTTTTCAATTGAAGTTAATAAGTATGTTCCGTCGGTTATTCTGTCGTTAAAACTTGCTAAGGCGTTCGGAAAAAAGGTGGAAGATATTTTCAAACTAGAAAAGTCAGATTAAAAAGTCCTCCTGCCCATTACTCTTCGAACGCTAAAAGCTTGACAACTACTTGCGGCCAACGAACAGTTGTTGCTACAGGCAGGGGATTAGTACTCCGTCAGCCCGGACTGGTGCAGTTTTGCTGAAAAATAGTTAATCGAAACTACTTTGCTTACCTGTTTTTATAACGAACCTCCTGAAAAAACTTTTATTGACTGTGTCCTTTAACTTTCTATCGTAGTCTTCCTGCATTTCGGCCTCTGTAATCTGACTGACATAACATTTATTTGCTGCCAGCCCAATTAACTTATCTTGGTCACTATAAGTTATTTCAACATTAATATAATTCTGATCCATGTAGCCAACGGCTTCAAGTCCCGCAGTAGTACGATCATAAGCAATGTAATAAAGAGGGTATTTCTCCACCCAACCTTTCTGCAAAATAACTTCAGTAACGGCACCTCCCACCACTATATGTTCCGCATGATGTGTATCACCATCGGGTCCAAAAGTGATGATAATATCTGGGTTAATTGTAGAGATCTTTTGAATCAATGAGTCGCGCAGTAGTTTATGTGCATTGAAATAATTGCGTACACCAATTTTGGTATCTAATCTGTCTATAGATAAGAAAATGGGTGGCTCTATCCCCATCTTTTCGCAAGCACATGTACTTTCCCTTTTACGGACTACAGCCAACGAATCACCCTCAGGAATTGAGGTTACCCTTGTTCCATACTTTCCGTCTGTAGCGATCATCACAAAAACTTTATTCCCAAGCCGTCCGTATTTAACCAAAACCTCTGCAATCGCCATTTCATCGTCGGGGTGAGCTACGATGGCCAAAATAGTTTTATTTGAAGTCTGGTAAGTAGGATTTAATAAATTGATAAACCAGAAACTAATTGAAAGAATTAATAGTTTAGTCATAGTACTTATACGATTGAGGAACTTTGATATGAAGTTACGCCTAACGTTCAGGACTTTCCGCTGTGCTGATATTCATTGAATGTTTAGCCCGAAACCACTACTGATTTGAATAACTGAATTTGAAGATTACAACTAAAAGCTGATTAGTGAACGTCGAGCTGGAAACAAAGATGATAGCGATTTACAGCCGATTTATATTACGTCAGCCAGCATAGCAGCAAAGCGATGGTCGGGCGGTCGTTTTGCTCTCTACCATTTGATGTCTGTCTCCAATATTTCTTCAGGTGGTATCATTTGAAACGTTCTAGCCACGACCTCTTTTTTCTTTTTCAAAGGGTACCTAATTTCCCATTTTGTTGTGTCAACATCTTTATCAACGTCAAACTTTTTAGTGAGCGTCCACTTGTTATTAATCCACTCAAATTTGCTTCCGCCACCGCCACCATTACCAATATAAAAACCTGTGATTTTTTTCTGGTTGATATAGAATGTTGGATTTGGCAAGTTCGGAAGTTTCTCGTCTAAGATATAAGAATTTCTTTTGGGGTTGAACAGGTAAACTTTTACTCTGTTCTTAACCCCCGTTCCTGATTTTCCATGGTACCCAATAATATAGTCATTACGACCATCATAAGTTAAATCGAGTAAGGTGTCATAATCTGGCGACACCAACCCGTTTTCACGTAAGAATTGGGTCATAAGCCAACTTCGCTTTCCATTTAAGGTAGAAGTGTCAGCATATACTTTGGCTAAACTGTCATACATATCACTGGAAGATGAGTTTCCGTTACCGGAAGTCTGTGAAAGCGTGGTGTCTATTTGAGAAATTGCAGTGTCATTTATCGTTCGTTGCGTGCTTTTACTGTCCGTCAAGGTACAGCTTGTCAATGGCATAACTGTCCCAATGATTAAAGGTATACGCATGGTTGATTTAAAATGCCGCACAACGGCCAACGGCTTTGTGTTCGGCGGGGCATTCCGTGTTCGATCGCCTTGGAACCGAAGCCAATAACAGAACTAAAGTATAGAATATTTGATTTTCCGCACCTGCGTTGGGTCACGCTGGGGCTGAAGTTGAAAAGCGTTACTGCTGCTGATGCTGCGTTTCGTCACCCCCGCTGACGCAGAACCGCTGTTGGCTGCAGTTTGGTTTTGTCCTAGCGGCTATTTACTTATTATTCAGCTTCCAATATTCAGTCCACTTTGCTCTAATTTCTTCTTGTGTCGCACCGGTGTCATAAGCAGGTGATAAAATCTCTTGAATTTTGTTCACTTTAACTAGAACAATGTTTTTGATAGCCAATTGTGCCCCTTTGTTTTTATAATAAGATACCACTTCATTGAAAACTTCTCCTTCAGAAAATACCCTTGCTGTTCCTTTGAACCGGTAGCCTTTTCTGATAAAAATATCTACAACATTGATTTCAATAGCGGGATTTTCTAGCAGATTCGCAATTGTTCCTGGTGAACAAATATCAGCAAATGCCAAATGCGTTGTATCCCATGCAATAGTCGAACCTTTGGGGGAAAGGTTAGGAGTTCCATCTGGGCAAATAGTTGCTATGAAGCCAAGCTTTATCCTGTTCACAAATTCCCTTATCTCAGACGTTATCATGACTAATGAGTTTTTTGGCACGCCCGATTTTTAAGACTGAATTGTAGCCAACGAGCAGGGCTTTACGCAGATTGGGGATTAGTACTCCGTCCGCCCGGCGCCGTTGCCGATTGAAAACTGATGATAAAATTAAGTACAAAAGCTCAAAGTTGCTTGTTCAGCCCGAACCACAGCCTGGATTTGCAATTTGTTTATGTTTACTGGTCATGCCCAACTTGTATAAAACCCAATGTTGTACGTTGTTTTTCGTCAGTATTAATTTTCTATTGAATAATTCTTGTTTCTTTTTACATAAATTTTTGGAGGGATGTCTCCAAATACGAATTCAGTCACTTGGCATAGCCACATTGTCCGATTTATTTCTTGTCCTTCATAATGCGTCATAAGATAATAACCACCTCCAATGTATGGGTCACATTTTTCGGTCAATGTAAGAATGTCGGCGCCATCGAATGGGTCTAATGAGATATAGACAATTACTGAATTTTCATTTCCAGCCATCATGTCTAACATTTTGTCTGCTCCGTCAACCATTTGCAAGTCGCCTATGCTTCCTCCTTGCTCAAGAAACGCAGGAAGGTCAATATACCAGTCTTGTCCAGTCTTTATAAATTTATATGACTTCACTAGTAAAATTCATGATTGAGGAAGTATGTCTTAGCAAAAAAGTACGGGTCAGTTGCAGTACTAGGTGTGTGTCCTGCAAAATAACGTACAACGTTCTAGGCTTTGCGCACGCGGAGTAGGAGAGTTCCGTCCGCCCGGCAACTGAAACCGATTTAAAAACTGAAGTTGAAGTTAACAACTAAAAGCCAAATAGTATTCGTTCAAGCCCGATATTAGCTGATAGTAGTACAACTGCCGATTGTTACTACGTCCGCCAGCCTTGCGGCAAACCTTTTGTTGGTGGCAGTTTAAATTCAGAATTGATAATGCTTCAAATATTCGTCCTTGATGTAAATCCACTTGTCAGTTCTTTTATTTACATAGTCGTCCCAATCCTTTACATAACCTGATTCATCTAAAATATATTTCTGTTGTCCGAAGGGTGCAGGATATGGATATGAATTAATTTTATTTGAGTCAAGCAATTCCTTTTTACTGTCAAAAACTTCCTTTTTGAGTTTCTTATAGTTGTAAAGCAAATAGTCAGTCAACATTGTGTAAACAATGTCAGCGTAGTCTGTTGGCAAAGTGTCTGGTCCAATGTCGTCCCCAATGAATGTTAAGTGAATTTTCTTTGTCGTCTTTTCAAATGTTGTAAACCCGTTGTGAGGAATATATAGTCTTTTGTCTGTAGCATAAGGACTTTTATAGAGTATTTTATTGGGTCGAGGAATTCCGAAGTCAAATGAAAGAGTGAATTCGTAAACATACTTTTCACTCTGAAGTATGTTGGCTGGTTTCAAAATTTCTTTGTCAATGAAGCCTAAGATGTATTCACTTATTTTATATGAAACTCTTGGTCGCTTTAATAAGTTTTCAAGTCCAACAATTCTATTTACTGAAAAAGGCATTGTCAAATTTTAGGGTGTCAATAAATTGCCACCAACGTACGAGGCTTTGCGCAGGCGGGGCATTAGTATTCCGTCTGCCCGGCGGTCAAGCCTTGTGAGTTAATGATGTTTGAAGACATACAAATGTTCGATGCGTTATTGTCGGCCCAGAACTGAAGCCGAATAGCGATCAATTGCTGAAGTTCCTTCCGTCAAACCCCGATTGCGCAAAACCGATGTTGGCCGCCATTATTCTGAATTGCAGAGAATAAGATTTCTTTCTTTGGGGGCTATTTGGTTTATAATTTCTTGACACACTTTTGTTAGTTCTATCGATATTTCCGGACAATTGCTTGAAGTAACTAGCTTAAATTGATTAAGAGCATGAACCTCCAAAATATAGCCATGGCCGTCACTTGGCGTTGGTTCATAGGCCATCCTAGATGGTAGTGTCCAAAAATTCGCGTTATTTAGGCGGTTGATGAAATAGATGAATTTCTCTTTTGTAATGGGCATTTTATAAATTGAATATTTCATCGGAAGAGAATCCCTAGTGATAGATTTCTTCTTTAGTGACCAATAATAAGTGGTAGATAATAATTCTGGGTTGACTATAATTAACGAATCAAAATAGTCTTTTAAGGTTGACGGGATGTTATGATTTGTAATAGGGAAGAATCTTTCTAAAATATTATAATGTAGCAATTCTTTTTTATTGAGTTTGGACAGGTTTTCTGGGGGATAAACCAGGCCTGAATCGTATACTTTTAAAATAATTTCGTTGCAGCTCATTTTCAAGACAAAAGGGGTGTCCATTGATGGATCATATGATATTCGTACAATGACATCGCCCGAGGGATACAAACTGAGATTTAATTCGTCAAAGCTATTGAGAAAATGATACCCATAAAATGCGAAACTGAAAGAGTCTCTTTTGTCAAGGGAGTCTTTGAATTTTGCATAGATGAAACCAGTGTCAGCGGGGGTTACGGAAATGGGATATCCGTAATCCGACGATGGTGTTTTTATATTAAATCCGCAATTATTTTTTAGCTTATCTTGATAGCAAGCCATTGCTATGAATATTAAGATAAGAAGCGAAACAAATTTGGCAGTAGGATTCATATAATGGCGGCCAACGTACGAGGCTTTGCGCAGGCGGGGCGTTAGTATTCCGTCAGCCCGGCGGTCAAGCCTTTTGGGTTAATGAAGTTTGAAGATATACAAATGTTCGATGCGTTATTGTCGGCCTACAACTAAAGCTGAACAGCGTTCGGGAGTTGAGAATATGTTCTGATAAGCCCCGATTGCTGCAAAGCCTATGTTAGCGGTATGGCCGGCCCAGAGCCGGGACATTTTAACCACGGCGACCAAAAGCTGAATACAGTAATGAAAGATACCATCGCAGGGACTTCGTAACCTTCAAACTTATTTGCGATTTGCATTTTATCTAGGACGCTCAGGAAAGTGGCAAACGAAGTTGCGAGTATCAATCTAAACCCAGTTGTCGGCTTACCGCTAACGAGCAGGTATTGCCGATGGTGGGGAATTTTATATTTGTCCGCCGGAACCGCTGCCTGGCTCTTGGATAAAGTTAAATATTAAGAACTAAAGCGGGGCTTTATTCGTCAAGCCCCAAACCACAGCACAGCAGAGTTACCGCTGCTGAGTGCTCCAATGTCCAGCCCCACTATTGGCAATACCAATGTTACCAGCCGTTATTTCCACTTTGTCAATAGATACCGCTTGTCAATTGAGTTGTGTCAAACCTCCAAAGAAATTTCTCGGCATTCTCCTTGTTATTTTTAAAGAAATCTGAAACCAATTTGGCGATTACTTTTTTTGCCTGCTTTTTTACCTCATCATTTTCTAAAGTTTCTTTAAAACTGCCACCGTAATGAAAATTGTCACCACGAACCGCACAAACAACAATAAGCCCGTTAAAAAACTTTTTAGGTTTAATTTTGAAAGTTAGCATTTTGTTTTCCTTTACATATTTTTTACAAGAAGTAATAAGTCCTTCTAATATACCGTCAACCAATGAGCCGCCGCATATTGTATGTACGTCATTGGCGAAGCTAATAACATTTGGTGTCGGATACCAATCAGAACGATAAGCAAGCCCTATCTGATACTTGTTTTTATTTAACTCATCGTCAAACACTAACTTAAATTCAGGTTTGCCTAATATCTCTGTTGTTGCCTTGTCAAACAAGTAAAAAACTCCTTGAGGAAAGTAGTAATAATTTTGATTTAAGTGTTTTTGTCTTTTGTCCGTAATGATAATTTCCGCCTGTCTGTTTAGTAATGCTACCTGCAAAAGATTTTCTGATAATTTTAAGTAATCAATATTTGTGTCAGCAATTAGATCTTTGTTTAACGAGAAATTGAGTTGCCAACTTTGAGTATCAATATTTAAAATTTCCACTATCGTTTTGATGTTTGTTTCGTTAGCTCTTTGAAATCATTGTCCGTATTGAGTTTGATAAGATTTGATATGGGAAACGATTTGAAAATTTGAAGCTTTGGGTTTTTATTAACTCACTGATATT